>JGI24705J35276_12238758_pt1 | contig 53155 bp, 43 predicted proteins | sample TergutNt197P4_FD_35276 | JGI IMG/M metagenome (IMG submission 35276) | reverse complement strand
ATCTGGACCGACATCAGCAGCGCAATCGGCGTGGACGGCGTCAGCGTGAGTTACGACGACGCCATGTTGACCAGCACCGCGACGATCCATATGAAGATCGTGGACGTGGCCGGTAACGATGGCACCCCGGCCAACCAGTTGATTCAGATCATCACCGACGGGCCGACGGCGGTGGCAACGATCACCGCCATCACCGAAGACACAGGCGAAAGCGCCACTGACTTCATCACCAGCGACAACACGCTGGTTGTGAGCGCGGAACTGACCACCGGCACGCTGGGCGCCGGCGATAAGGTACAGATATCGCTGGGCGATGGCGTCTGGCACGACGCCACCGAAACCAGCCCCGGCAGCGGCGTTTACCAGTACGACGCCACTGTCCCGCTGGACGATGGCGCCTACACGTTCCATGCGCGGGTGGTCAACATTGTCGAGCTGTCCGGCCCGGTGACCGATCAGATCGTGATCATCGACACCGCTACGCCGCTGGCCGTGCCGACCATCACCACCTACACGGACGACGTCGGCGCGGAGCAAGGCCAGTTCGGCCCAGGCACCACCACCGACGACCGGCAGCCGGTGCTCAATGGCACGCTGAATACCGAGCTGGCCGATGGCGAGCGGGTGGCGGTTTTCGAAGGATCGACCTTCATCGGTTACGCCGAACCGACCGGCCCCCTCAGTTGGTCGCTGCAACTGCCCAACCTCCACAGCGATACAACCTATACCTACACGGCGCACGTGGTTGACACCGCGGGTAACGCGGGCGGCGACTCCAACGGCTTCACCTTCAGCGTTCACCTGGTCGTTACCGTCAACAGTCAGAACACGACGGATACCACGCCGATCATCACGGGCGCGACGGGTTTTGCCATCATGCCCGGCGAATACGTGGAGGTCAGCGTTGGCGGCCACACCTACACCTCGCAAGACGGCATGGTGGTGGTCGATCCGCGCAACAACACCTGGTATGTGCAGATACCGGACGCGGATGCGCTGGACCCGCGAACCTATGACGTTGTTGCCGTATTGAAAGACAGCGGCGGCAACATCATCGCCAAGGACGATACCCGCAACGAACTTTTTATCAGTCAACCGGCAACGATTATTAACATCCAGCCGTCCAGCGATCCGGACAACAAGGCCACGGCCATGACCATCGGTGAAAACGGGCAGTGGCGCCTCTTCGCCAACCAGACCGTTCTGGACGCGAACGGCACCGATTCCACCAGTGTTCTGAGTTTCAAAACCAATACACTGACCGGCAACCGGGGCGTGTTCGGTTCGGCCACCTTCATCGACTTCAACCGCGACGGCCTGATGGACCTGGTGGGCGATGACTCTTACTACCAGGACGGCCAGCAAGCCTACCTCTACCATCCAGGCGCGGTACAGCAATGGACTGGCACCTCCGGCACCAACACCAACGCGCTGTTCTATGGCGCCGGCACGAGCGTCACGAACAACGATTACATCGCCTTCCAGATCGGCTCGCCCCTGCAGGGCATCGCTCCGGTTCGCGTCGATTACAGCGGCACCGACGCCAACGGCAACACCACGCCGGGCGTCACCGCTTCCAATTCCAACTACGATATCTACAGCGCCAACTGCTGGGCGTGGTACGGCGGCGTGGCGGCTTACGACAAAACTGGCAACGGCTACGTGGACCTCGTCTACGGCGACAACACGCCCAACGACGAAGAGGCCGGCGGCGGGTACGATACCTCGTTCGTCGTCAACAACGGCGGGATTTTCCAAAAAGACCCGTCGCTGGTTTACAGCTCTTATTCGTACCAGACCCTTGTCCAGCAGACTGGCCAAGCCACGCCGGAGAAGACGGTTTCGACGGTCGACTTGAACAACGACGGCATGGTCGATGTCGTCTGGGGCGGCAACGCGGGTTCCAACTACCTCAGCGCCAAACCCAACAGCGGCGCTTATACGACCACCAACAACGCCCGCCTGATGGTGGCCAGCAACGACGGTACCGGCGCGCTGAAGATCGTGCAGATCATCAACAACATGCTGTACGATGGCACCAGCAACACCTTCGATGGCCAGTCGCTGACCTGGGCCGACTTCAACGGCGACGGCTACATGGACTTGTTCCAGGGCCTGGGCCCCGAGTCCACGTCCAACGGCGGCAACAACGCCCGGATCTACTTCAACGACGGCACGGGCAAGCTCTCGACGGCCAGCGTCAACGCCACCTCCGGCATCGGTAGCGGCCCTGGCGCCAACACCTACTACTTCAACGACCAGATGAAGGGCGGCGGTTCGGTGGCCGTGGACTGGAACTGCGACGGCAAGATGGACATCATCGAAACGCCGTATTACGCCGGCAACAGCGTATCGGCTTCCAGCACGCAGCAGGCGCTGCTGTTCACCAACACCACCAACATGGCCACCGGCGCGGTGAGCTTCACGCAAACGACCCTGAAGACCTTGCACCACTCCGATAACGGCTCCCAGCTCACCGGTCCCGGCGCTGCGGTCACCGGCCTGCTGGCGATCGATCTCAACTGGGACGGCGCCAAGGACTTGCTGCTGTTCACCGGCTCGCTGGGCACGGTCTATATACAGAATCCGAACGTGGTGGCCGACGGCACGTCGATCCACGTGAAGATTCTCGACCAGAACGGCATCAACTGCTTCTTCGGCAACACCGTGCAGCTCTTCGATTCGCACGGCAACCTGGTATCGACGCAGATCATCAACCCACAGTCTGGCAACCAGACCAACGACAGCTCGGCGCTGGTGGACTTTTACGGCCTGAGTGCCAGCGAGTCGTACAGCCTGGTGCTGCTCAGGGCCATCGGCGGCCAGTCGCAGGACGTGGGCGGGCTGCCCAACCTCGGCGGCAACGTCATCGAGAACGTCAATGCGGCCTGGACCGACCTGAAAGCCGGCGCGGCCAACCACTGCTACGTGCTGACGGCGGAAGCTGGCGATGCGGTCAACAACACCGTCAACCACGCCACCTACACGCTCGCCGACGGCAGCGCGGCGGACGTTGTCACCGGCGTGGTCGGCACCGGCTACAACGACACCTTCTATGCCACGGGCCTTGGCTCGCACAACAAGTACGAAGGCGGCGGCGGCACGGTGACGGTATCGGGCGTTACGGCCTGGAGCGACACCGGCGGCATGGACATCGTGGACTACAAGCTGGCCGGCAATACGGCCATCCATGTCGATCTGAGCATCACCGGCGAGCAGTACACCGGCTTTGACTGGGCGACCTTCTCGAACATCGAAGGCATTGCCGGCACCAGCGGCAACGACACTTTCACCGACTCGCTGGGGGGCAACAACATCTTCAATGGCCGCGGCGGCAACGACACGTACAACCTTATCCACGGCGGCCACAACACGGTGCTGTACGAACTGATCGATCCGCTCGATCCCACCGGAGGCAATGGCGTGGATCAGATCAACGGCTTCACGGTGGGCACCTACGAAGCCACGCCGAAGGCCGACCGGATCGATTTGTCGGCGTTGCTGATTGGCTACGTGGCCGATGCGGATGGGCCAGCCCACTACATCAACGGCACGCCGACCATCGACACCGGCGACAACATCGGGCAGTACCTGAGCGTGACGCGCAACGGCGGCAACACCACGATCAACATCGACCGCGATGGCATTGGCGGGAGCTTTGGCAGTACCGCGCTGGTCACCCTGAACGGCGTAGACGTTGACCTGGCCACCCTGCTGGCCAACCACCAGATCGTGGTCTGAACGGCGGCCTGAAATGGAACCGGGCGGGAGCGGCGCCAAGCCGCCCCGCCCGTTTTTTTGGGGTGCGCCCAGCATGGGCGCACTCCTGCGGGTGCAAGTCCTCCCGCAAGCTGGTCACAGCGAACGAAGCCAAGCGCAACTGCATGAGGGCGACCGGGTGTGGGAAGGCAGGCGGGGCGTGACATTGTGTTTCAGTTTTGGCGCATCCACTGTTTTTGGCATGGGCCAAGGGAACGTTTTCCCTCGCGCCGCGCGGCGGGAACGGCCCTTGCTTGTAGGAATGAATCCGATCCTCAAGAGGTTGCTCGATACCGCTCATGCTTGTCTTTGACGCTGCTCCTTCTTCGCAATCCAGTTTGTGCGAGCGCACGGTCAGCGTGCGGGCGCCGGGGCGTTTGCACCTGGGGTTTCTTGATCCCGGCGGTTCGCTGGGACGTTCATTTGGCAGCCTTGGGCTGGTGATCGATGGGTTCGCGACCGAGGTCGTATTGGCGGCGGCGGCCTTTGACGAAGTGACGGCGGAGGCGCCCGAGGCCCAAGTGGAGTTGGAGCGCGCCCGCGCCATTGTCCAGGCACTGCGGCTGCGCACGGGCCGCCTGGCGCCGCTTTCCTTGCGGCTGCGGCAGGTGTTGCCACCGCACGCTGGTTTTGGCTCCGGCACGCAGTTGGCGTTGGCCATCGGACGCGCCTTTGCGCACTGGCACGGTCTGGATGTGGACACCCCGACATTGGCGCACTGGCTTGGCCGCGGCCTGCGTTCGGGCGTTGGGGTCGCGGGCTTCGATCACGGCGGCCTGCTGCTCGACGGCGGCCCAGGGGAGGACGGATGGCCTGGGCCGCTGCTGTCGCGCTTGCCATTTCCGCCGGCCTGGCGCATCGTTGTCGTGCAGGACACATCGCGGCGGGGACTTTCGGGGCGCGCTGAAAAACAAGCCATTGCGGCGCTGCCGCCATTTCCGCGCGCCAGCGCCGCCGAAATCTGTCACCAGGTGTTGATGCGCGTGCTGCCGGGCGCGGCGAGCGCGCAGTTCGCTCCTTTCGCGGCGGGCATTCACCGGGTGCAGCAACTGCTTGGCGAGCACTTTGCGCCGGCACAGGGCGGCGTTTTCACGAGCGCCGCGGTTGCACGGCTGATGCGGTGGATCGCCGATTCGAGCGATGGCGGCGCTGCGCTCGGTCAAAGCTCGTGGGGGCCCACTGGTTTCGTGATCGTTGCGTCGCAGGCGCAGGCCGAGGCGCTGGTCGCGGCGGCCGGGCAGACCGATGACGCCGTGAGCCTGCGCATCGTGCGCGCCTGCAACCACGGCGCTGCCGTGCGCGCCGGCGGGCTGCCCTGAATCACCGCGCTTTCACATAAAACAGGCCGATTTTCATGGAACGTCCTTACATTCTCCACATGTTCACGCCGGGCCGCCAGACGAGTCCGTTTGACATCAACATGGCCGCCGACGCGGGCTACCAGATCATCGCGCCCTGTTGCGAGGTGGGGCTGGAGCACGTCGCCGCGCTGACGCAGGACGCCATCTTCTCGCGTGGGCCGAAGGGCGTGGCGCGCACCGGCATCTTCATCGGCGGGCGCGACGCGCAACTGGCCGCCGACATGCTGGAGCGTGCCCAAAGCGCCATGGTCAAGCCCTTCGTCGTGTCGCTGATGGCCGATCCAAGCGGCGCCTACACCACGGCGGCGGCCATGGTGGCTTGCGTCGAAGCCGCGTTGCGGCGCCGTCATGGGCAAGACCTTGACGGGCAGCGCGTGGTGGTCATGGGCGGCACGGGGCCGGTGGGCCGCATTGCGGGCGTGATTGCCGCGCAAGCCGGGGCCAGGGTTTACCTGTCCAGCCGCAACGGCATCGATGCGGCGCAGGAGGCCGCGGATCGATCCGGGCAGCGTTTTGGCGTCAGCCTGCACGGCCTGTCCGCCGGCGATCCCGATGCCGTGCGCCGGTCGGTCGCGGACGCCGATGTCTTGCTCGCCTGCGCGGCGGCAGGCGTGCAGGCGGTGTCGAAAGAGGCGCTCGGCGCGGCCACGCGCCTGAAAGTGGCCGCCGACGTGAACGCCGTGCCGCCGCAGGGGATCGCCGGCGTCGGGGCGATGGACGACGCCGCGCCCTTGGTGGGCACGCCAGCGGTCGGCATTGGCGCGCTGGCCATCGGCAATGTCAAGTACCAGACGCAGCATCGCCTGCTGGTGCAGATGCGCACAGCCGAGAAAGCTCAAGTGCTTGGTTTTGCCGAGGCATTTGCCGTGGCGCGCGCTTTCCTGGCCGGGCAGGCCGGCAAGACGGCTTGAGTCCAGATCGAAATCCGGCGATGCCGGCGATTGCCGTGGCCGCCATCAGCGCGCGCGCAATGGCCGAGGCGGCCGCGTGCGATGGCTTCGAGGTGGTCGCGCTCGATCTGTTTGGCGACGCCGACACGCTGCAAGCGGCTTCACGGTGGCTTGCCATCGGCGAGCCTGGCGGGTTGCGCATCGATGCCGGCCGCCTGTTGGCCGCGCTGCGCCAACTGGCGCACCCCAGCGCGGGTTCGGAACCGCTTGCGGGGTGGGTCGCTGGCAGCGGGTTCGACGGCAGGCCCGAGTTGCTCGAACAAGGGGTGGCCATGCTGCCGCTGATCGGGGTGCAGGCCGGGGCGGTGCGCCGCCTGAGGGATCCGTCCACGTTTTTCGGCTTTCTCGCGGCGCAAGGCGTGGCGCATCCGCGGGTGCGGCGGCAACCGCCCGAAGAGCCTTCTGGCTGGCTGCTCAAGGACGCGCACGGCTGCGGCGGCTGGCACATACGCCGCGCCTCGCGCGCGGTCGATGCGCCGCTGCCCAGGCACTGCTATTTCCAGCGCGAAGCGCCGGGGCAGCCCATGTCGGCCACCTTCCTGGCCAATGGCAGCGACGTTCATGTGCTTGGCTTCAACGAGCTGAACGTGCGCCGGTGCGGCAGCCGCCCTTTCGTGTTCCACGGCGCGATCGGCCCGGTGCCCGTGAGCGCGGAAGTGGCGCGCCGGATGACGGCCGCCGCGCGCCTGCTGACGCGCGAGTTCGCGCTGCGTGGCCTGTGCAGCCTCGATGTCCTGCGCGACGCGGAGAATGTTCAGGTGCTGGAAGTCAACCCGAGGCCGCCCGCCAGCATGAGCCTGTACGGCGAGCCTGGCTTGATGCAGGCGCACGTGCGCGCCTGCGTGCATGGCCAGTTGCCCACGAGGCCGGCAAGCGAACCGCGCGCAAGCGCGGTGCGCGGAACCGAAATCGTATTCGCGCGCCGCGCTTTCACGCTGGATGCGGCGGCGGCGCATGATCTGGCCGCGCAGGCGGACGTTCACGATCTGCCCGCGGCTGGCCAGCGGTTCAGGGCGCACGACCCCGTGTGCACGGTCAGCGCCAGCGGCATCAGCGCGGCGCAGGTACGCCAGCGCTTGAACCAGGGCCGCGAGCGGCTGCTTCGATTCATGGAGACCTTGCAATGAACAACCCCCTTTCGACGCTGGCAGTGCTGCCAAGCGTCAACCAACTGGCCCATCCGCTGGTGCAGGCGCTGCTGGCCGATGCCGGGATTTTGGGCCTGGACGTGTCGCGCGACGGCAGCGGCGTTTGCATCATCGACGCCGGCATTCAGGCGCGCGGCAGCGTGGCTGCCGGTTTGCGCGTGAGCGAAATCTGCATGGGCGGACTGGGCCGCGTGCAATTGCGCAGCGGCGCCAGCGGCGAAGGCTGGCCGAGCTGGCTGGACGTGTGCAGTTCGCAGCCGGTTCTGGCGTGCCTGGGCAGCCAGTACGCCGGCTGGAGTCTTTCGGCAAGCAGGCAGGAGACCGGGGGCCAGAAATTCTTTTCGCTCGGTTCGGGGCCGGCGCGCGCGCTCGCGGCCAGGGAAAAACTGTTTGCCGAACTGGGCTACCGCGACCGCGCGTCCACGGGCGTGCTGGTGCTCGAAGTCGATCGGGCGCCGCCGAAGATCGTGGTGGACAAAATCCTGCGCGATTGCGGCCTGCAGGCGTCAGGGCTGACCCTGATTCTCACCCCCACCGCCAGCCTGGCGGGAACGGCGCAAGTGGTGGCGCGCGTGCTCGAAGTGGCGCTGCACAAGGCGCATGAGCTGGGCTTTCCCCTGGCCGACATCGCCGATGGCGTTGCCATGGCGCCGCTGCCCTCGCCAGGCGCCGATGCCGTCGAGGCCATGGGCCGCACCAACGATGCCATTTTGTATGGCTCTCGCGTGCATTTGATGGTGCGCGGCGACGACGACGCGGCCCGTTCGCTGGCGCGTTCGTTGCCTTCGGGCAATTCGCCTGACCACGGACGCTCGTTCGCCGAGCTGTTCAAACAGGCCGATTACGACTTCTACAAGATCGACGGCGCGCTGTTCGCGCCGGCTGAAGTGTGGGTCAGTTGCCTGAGCAGTGGCCGCACCTGGCGCGCCGGCGCGCCGGACATGGCGCTGCTGCAAAAGCTCTGGCTGCGGCAGGCTTGACGATGAAAAAATAAAGAGTACGGGTGAACCCATGGCGCTGCGAATAGCCATCATGACCGACGAAACCGGCTGGCACACGCGCCAGTTGCAAGCGGCCTTGCGCGCGCGCGGGGCGGTGGGGCGCTGCGTCGATCTGGCGGCCTGCGGCATCGACACCACGGCGAGCTGGCACGGTCTGGTCATTCCCGGTCATGGACGCGAGTTGCCCGACGCGGTCATCGTGCGCGGGCTGGCCGGCGGCAGCTTCGAGCAGGTGACCAAGCGCCTGGGCGTGTTGCATGCCTTGCGCGAGCTGGGCGTGCCGGTCTACAACGACGCGCGCGCCATCGAGCGGTCGGTGGACAAATCCATGACCAGTCTCCTGCTCCATGCCGCGCGCATCGCCGCGCCCGCCACCTGGGCCACGGAATCACCCGCCCAACTGCGGCGCATCGCGATGCGCGAAATGGCAGCCGGTCATGCGCTGGTGCTCAAGCCGCTTTTTGGCTCGCAAGGCAAGCATCTGCGACTCGTGGGCGAGGTCGATGGCGTGCGGCACCCGATTCCCGACATCGAACCCGATTACGCTGGCCTGGCTTATCTGCAGCGGTTCGTGCCGCCCGTCAGCGCGCCCGGCTTCGACTGGCGCGTGCTGGTCGTGGGCGGGCGCGCCGTGGCCGCCATGCGCCGCGTGAGCGCGCATTGGGTTCACAACATGGCCCAGGGCGCGCGGTGCGAGCCGGCGCGGTTGCAGCCCGGTCTGACGCGCCTGGCCGAAGGCGCCGCGCAGTGCCTGGGCATGGACTATGCGGGCGTGGACCTCATCGCCGCTGCCCATGGCCCGCCGATTCAGGTGCTGGAGGTCAATGGCGTTGCGGCCTGGCAGGGGCTGCAACGGGTCACGGGATTCAACATCGCCCGCGCCATCGTCGATGACCTGCTCGATCGCAAGATGGGGGCCGCCTCGCGTCCGCCGCTGGCGGCCCGGCGCGCCCGGTGAGTTCATGAGCGGGCGGCAGGCAGTCATCGATCACGCCCGGGCGTGCTTCCTGCGCGCGTGCTGGCTCGACGTGGCCGTTCGCAAACCGGGCAACGTCAGCCAGACCGCGCCGGGACACGGTATGAAGGCGTCGATGTTCATCGCCAGCGCACAGGCCGCGGCGGGCGCTCTGTTCGAGCCCGGCGCGCGCGTTGGCGTGCGCATCGAGGCCGCCGTGGCCGCCACCTGGTCCGCGGTGGGATGCAATACGAACCTTGGCATCGTGCTGCTGTGCGCGCCCATCGCGCGCGCCATCGAGCATTGCGCCGATGCCGCATCGGCGCTGGCGTTGCAGGCGGCGATCGAATCGGAACTGGCCGGCCTCGATGCCGGTGACGCCCGGGCCGCGTACCGCGCCATCGTCCGCGCCAATCCAGGCGGTCTGGGCAGCGTGCCGGACGGCGATGTTCGCCAGGCCCCCGGCATCGATCTGCGCGCCGCCATGACGCTGGCCGCGCAGCGCGACGCCATAGCGCGTCAATACCGTGACGGTTTCGCAGACCTGTGGGCCTTGGCGCGGTTGGCGCCCGCCGCCGTGATGGCCAGCAACGCGCCGCCCGATGCCGCCGCCACCGCCGCGGTTCAGCGGCTTTACCTGGCGTGCCTGAGCGCTTTTCCAGATTCACACATTGTTAGAAAACACGGCGAAGGCGTGGCACACACTGTCATGAGGGCGGCGCAAAACTGGCGCAGGCGCGCCGAGGCCGATCCAGCGCTCGCGCTCGATGCCGATCCGGCTTTTTGCGCCTGGGATCGTTCCTTGAAGGCCGCGCGCATCAATCCGGGCACCAGCGCCGACTTCACCGTGGCGGCGCTGTGGCTGTCGGGCTGCCTGGGCGCGCGCGGCGCGGCGGCGCGCGAGTCGAAGGGCCGCTGGCACGAATCGTGATAGCCAATCTTTTGCCTGGCCGTTCTGGCCGGTGATGCAATGTCCTTTTACTTTTTCAGACCTCTGACAAGGAGACTCCGAACATGGCAAAAATAGATCGACTGATGGTGGGTGAATCGCTCGTTGGCGATGGCAACGAAGTAGCGCATATCGATTTAATCATCGGCCCGCGCGGCAGCGCCGCCGAAACCGCTTTCGCCAATGCGTTGACCAACAACAAGGACGGCTTCACATCGCTGCTGGCCGTGGTGGCGCCCAATCTGCTGACCAAACCATCGACCGTGATGTTCAACAAAGTGACCATCAAGGGCGCCAAGCAGGCCGTGCAGATGTTCGGCCCGGCGCAGCGCGCCGTGGCCATGGCGGTCGCCGACAGCGTGGAAGCGGGCGTCATTCCCGCCAGCGAAGCGGACAACCTGTTCATCTCCGTCGGCGTGTTCATCCACTGGCTGGCCGAAGACGACCAGAAGATCCAGGACTACAACTACCGCGCCACCCGTGAAGCGATCGAGCGCGCCGTCACGGGCTCGCCCACGGCAGCCGAAGTGCTGGCCAGGAAGGGCAGTGCCGCGCATCCGTTTGCCGCGCATTGATGCCGCCGTGTTTCATGACGCGGCGGTCCATCCCCGCGTCATGAAAGTCAGTGATACAGGCGGCAACCGCCGTTTCCAGGTTGCATCCAGCCGGCTTGGCTCCCAGGTTATCGGTTATCGTGGTCACCAATTGCGTAGAGCGGCTTCCTCCACGGGAACAATTGAAATGAGCCAACAACTGATCGACGCGGCAATTCGGCGTCATGCCGGCGCGCCAGGCGGCTTGCTGCCGATCCTGCACGATGTCCAGGACGCCCTTGGATACATTCCGCCCGAAGCCGTGCCGGCGATTGCCGGCGCGCTGAACCTTTCGCGCGCCGAAGTGCATGGCGTGTTGACCGGCTACCCCCTCTTGCGCACCGCCCCGCCGGGGCGGCACACGGTCAGGGTGTGCCGCGCCGAAGCCTGTCAGGCCGTGGGCGGCGACGCCCTGATGGCGCACGCCGAGCAGCGCCTGGGCTGCGCGCAGCACGGCACTACGGCCAATGGCGCCGTCTCGCTGGAGCCCGTGTTCTGCCTGGGTCTGTGCGCGAGCGGCCCGGCCATCGCGGTGGACGAACGCCCGCACGCCCGCGTGACGCCCGAGCGGTTCGACCAACTGGCCGATCGCTTGCTGGAGCCCGCATGATCGCCGTCCACGTGCCTTGCGATTCGGCGGCGCTGGCTGCCGGCGCCGACGAGGTGGCCGAGCTGCTGCAAACCGAATGCGCCCGCGCCGGCCTGGCCATCGACCTGCGCCGCAACAGCTCCCGGGGCCTGTTCTGGCTCGAACCCTTGGTCGAAATCGACACGCCGGCCGGTCGCATGGGCTACGGGCCGGTGACGGCGCGCGACGTGCCCGGTCTGCTGGCCGCCGGCGCGCTGGACGGCAAGAGCCATCCGCTGTGCCAGGGCCTGGTCAGCGAGATACCCTATCTCGCCAGACAGGAGCGCCTGGTTTTCGCCCGCATGGGCGTGACGCGGCCGCTGTCGCTCGCCGACTACCTTGCGCACGGCGGCTTCGAGGGCTTGCGGCAGGCGGCGCGGCTGGCGCCGGCGGCGATCGTGCAAACGGTGCTCGACTCGGGCCTGCGCGGCCGCGGCGGCGCGGCGTTTCCCACCGGCATCAAGTGGAAAACCGTGCACGACGCGCAGGCACCGCAGAAATACGTGGTGTGCAACGCCGACGAGGGCGACTCCGGCGCTTACGCCGACCGCATGGTGATGGAGGGCGACCCCTACCTGCTGATCGAAGGCATGACCATTGCCGCGCTGGCGACCGGCGCCACGCGCGGCTACGTCTACATCCGCGCCGAGTACCCGCACGCCATCGCCACCATGCGCGAGGCCATCGAGCTGGCCGGGCAGGCCGGCTTTCTCGGCGCCGACGCGCTCGGCAGCGGCCAGGCCTTCGCGCTCGAAGTGCGCAAGGCCGCCGGCGCCTACATCTGCGGCGAGGAAACGGCGATGCTCGAAAGCATCGAGGGCCGGCGCGGCATCGTGCGCGCCAAGCCGCCGCTGCCGGCCGTGCAGGGCCTGTTCGGCCAGCCGACCGTGATCAACAACGTCATCAGCTTTGCAAGCGTGCCATCGATCCTGGTCAATGGCGCTGATTTTTACCGCGATTACGGCATGGGCCGCTCGCGCGGCACGCTGCCGATTCAATTGGCCGGCAACATTTTGCGCGGCGGCCTGGTGGAAAAAGCCTTCGGCGTGACGCTGCGCGAGCTGCTGTACGGCTTTGGCGGCGGCAGCGCCTCGGGCCGCCCGATCAAGGCGGTGCAGGTCGGCGGGCCGCTGGGCGCTTACGTGCCCGAATCGCAGTGGGACGTTCCGCTGGACTACGAAGCCTACGCCGCGATCGGCGCGGCAATCGGCCACGGCGGCATCGTGGTTCACGACGACACGGCCAATCTGGCCCGGCTGGCGCGCCACGCAATGGCGTTCTGCGCGCAGGAGTCCTGCGGCAAGTGCACGCCGTGCCGCATCGGCTCGGTGCGCGGCGTGGAGGTCATCGACCGGATCCGCGCCGGCGGCGACCGCGCCGCGCAGGTGATTCTGCTGCGCGATCTGTGCGACACCATGCTGCACGGCTCGCTGTGCGCGATGGGCGCGATGACGCCGTATCCGGTGCTCTCGGCCCTGAACCATTACCCGGCGGATTTCGGCATCGAAGCGCCGCAGCGCCAAGCCGCTTGAACACAGGAGGCCGCCGCCCATGCTGTAATCTTGAGCACGGTATTGCCCGATTTCATCCCGACAACAACGGAGACTACATGCCTGATTCGACAACCCTCCACGGCGATTCTCTGGAAACCAGCCTGCTTTCCAGGGAGCGGACCATTGCCGGCCCCGGCTTCAATCGCTGGCTGGTTCCGCCCGCCGCACTGGCCATCCACCTGTGCATTGGCATGGCCTATGGCTTCTCGGTGTTCTGGTTGCCGCTGTCCAGGGCCATCGGCATCAAGGACCCGCTCAAATGCAGCGCCGACGTTGGCTTTCTTCAGGAACTGTTCGTCACCGACTGCGACTGGAAAATCTCCACCCTCGGCTGGATGTACACGCTGTTTTTCGTGCTGCTGGGCAGTTCGGCGGCCATCTGGGGCGGCTGGCTGGAACGCGCCGGCCCGCGCAAGGCCGGCGTGGTCAGCGCGGTGTGCTGGTGCGGCGGCATGTTGATCTCGGCGCTGGGCATCCAGTTGCACCAGTTCTGGCTGATGCTGATCGGCTCCGGCGTGATCGGCGGCATCGGCCTGGGTTTGGGCTATATCTCCCCGGTCAGCACGCTCATCAAGTGGTTTCCGGACAAGCGCGGCATGGCGACTGGCATGGCGATCATGGGCTTTGGCGGCGGCGCGATGATCGGCTCGCCGCTGGCCGCCGACCTGATGAAAACCTTTGCCGCCCCGGACAGCGTGGGCGTGTTCCAGACCTTCGTCGTGATGGCGTTCATCTACTTCGTTTTCATGATGGGCGGCGCCATGAGCTACCGCGTGCCGCCCGCCGGCTGGAAGCCCGCGGGCTGGGCGCCGACGGCGGCGCAAGCGGGCAACGCCATGATTACGCAGCGCCACGTTCATGTGCAAAAAGTGTGGGGCATTCCGCAGTTCTGGCTGGTGTGGCTGGTGCTGTGCATGAACGTTTCGGCGGGCATCGGCGTCCTCGGCATGGCCAGCCCGATGCTGCAAGAGGTCTTTGGCGGCAGCCTGATCGGCGTCGGCAAGAAATTCAGCGAACTCGACAAGGCGCAATTGACTGCCATCGCCGGCGTGGCGGCGGGTTTCACGGCGCTGCTGGGTCTGTTCAATATTGGCGGGCGCTTCGTCTGGGCTAGCCTGTCGGACAAGCTGGGGCGCAAGCTCACCTACGTGGTCTTTTTCGTGCTGGGCGGCGTGTTGTACGCCAGTCTGCCGGGCAGCGCCGCCGCTGGAAGCAAGCTGCTGTTCGTGGCCGCCGTGTGCATCATCGTCAGCATGTACGGCGGCGGCTTTGCCACCGTGCCGGCGTACCTGGCCGACCTGTTTGGCACCCAGATGGTCGGCGCCATTCATGGCCGCTTGCTGACGGCCTGGGCCACCGCGGGCATCCTCGGCCCGGTGGTCGTGAACTACATGCGCGACTACCAGCTCGGCATGGGCCTTCCGCGCGAGCAGGTATATAACCAGACGATGTATATCCTTGTCGGCTTGCTGGTGGTCGGCCTGATTTGCAACCTGCTGATCCGTCCGGTGGCCGGCAAGCACCTCATGACCGAGGCCGAACTGGCGGAGGAAAAGCGTCTGGCCCACGAACACGCCGTGACGGCTGCCGCCGCGCCGGTGGAGGCGGAAAGCGTCGAGCGCACGCCGGCGATTCTGGTCGTGCTGGCCTGGGCCGCGGTCGGCATTCCGGTGATTTGGGGCGTTTACCGGACACTGCGCAGCGTCAAGGCCTTTTTCTGATGCGCGCGAGCCAGTTGCCATGAGTCAACGAGAACCGCCGCGGCCAGACGGGCATCCGGGTTTGTCCGATCCGGGGCCTTGATGTTCGGTGGCGCCGTATCCCTGAAAACGACAGGAGACCTCCCATGTCCCGCCTGATCCCCGAAACCGACTTCGGCACCCCGGCGCGAGAAAGCCCGGCGCGGGTCACTCTGGAAATCGATGGCCGCAGCGTCACCGTGCCGCAAGGCACGTCGCTGATGCGCGCCGCGGCCGAAGCCGGCGTGAACGTACCCAAGCTGTGCGCCACCGACAGCCTGGAGCCGTTCGGCTCCTGCCGCCTGTGCCTGGTTGAAATCGAAGGCCGGCGCGGCTACCCCGCCTCCTGCACCACCCCGGCGGAGGCCGGGATGAAGGTGCGCACGCAAAGCCCCAGGTTGCAGGACCTGCGCAAGGGCGTGATGGAGCTTTACATCTCCGATCACCCGCTGGAATGCCTGACCTGCGCCGCCAACGGCGACTGCGAGTTGCAGGACATGGCCGGCGTCACGGGCTTGCGCGACGTGCGTTACGGCTTTGGCGGCGCCAACCACTTGTGCGAGAAAAAGGACGAGTCCAACCCCTACTTCACCTACGACCCCGCCAAATGCATCGTGTGCAGCCGCTGCGTGCGCGCCTGCGAGCAAACGCAGGGAACTTTCGCGCTCGCCATCGGCGGGCGGGGTTTCGGCGCGCGCGTTTCGGCCAGTCAGAACCAGCCGTTCCTGGACAGCGAGTGCGTCAGTTGCGGCGCCTGCGTGCAGGCCTGCCCCACCGCCAGCTTGCGGGAAAAGTCCATCATCGAGATGGGCCAGCCCGAGCACAGCGTGATAACCACCTGCGCTTATTGCGGCGTGGGCTGCGGCTTCAAGGCCGATATGAAGGGCAGCCAGGTCGTTCGCATGACGCCGTGGAAGGACGGCAAGGCCAACGAAGGCCACGCCTGCGTCAAGGGCCGCTTCGCGTGGGGTTATGCGACGCACAAGGATCGCATCCTCAAGCCCATGATCCGCCAGAAGATCACCGACCCCTGGCGGGAGGTGAGCTGGGACGAGGCCATCGGCCACGCCGCCGCCGAGTTCAGGCGCATCCAGGCCAGACACGGGCGCGACTCGGTGGGCGCGCTGGTGTCTTCGCGTTGCACCAACGAAGAGTGCTATCTGGTTCAAAAGATGGTGCGCACGGCTTTCGGCAACAACAACGTGGACAACTGCGCCCGTGTCTGCCATTCGCCCACCGGCTACGGCCTGAAGCAAACGCTGGGCGAATCGGCGGGCACCCAGAACTTCAAGTCGGTGGAGAAGGCCGACGTGGTGATACTCATCGGCGCCAACCCGACCGATGCCCACCCGGTGTTCGGCTCGCGCCTGAAAAAGCGCCTGCGCCAGGGCGCGAAACTGATCGTGATCGACCCGCGGCGCATCGAGCTCGTGAAGTCGCCCCACGTCCAGGCGGCGCACCATCTGCAACTGCGTCCCGGCGCCAACGTGGCGGTGCTGACCGCGCTGGCGCATGTGCTGGTGACCGAGGGGCTGGTCGATGAGCAATTCGTGGCCGAACGCTGTGAAACGGCGTCGTTCGCGCAATGGCGCGCGTTCGTGGCGCGGGCGGAAAACGCGCCCGAGGCTGTCGAGGCCGCAACGGGCGTGCCCGCTGCCGAGTTGCGCGCTGCGGCGCGTCTTTTCGCCACCGGCGCCAGCGATGGCCGCGCCGCACCGGCCAGGCGTCCCAACGGCGCCATCTACTACGGCCTCGGCGTGACCGAGCACAGCCAGGGCTCGACCGCGGTGATGGCCATCGCCAACCTCGCGATGGCCACCGGCAACGTGGGCCGCGAGGGCGTTGGCGTCAACCCCATGCGCGGCCAGAACAATGTGCAGGGCAGTTGCGACATGGGTTCGTTCCCGCACGAGCTGCCGGGTTACCGCCATGTCTCGGACGCCACGGTGCGCTCGCAATTCGAGGCCGCCTGGGGCGTCCAATTGCAGGCCGAGCCGGGTTTTCGCGTCTCCAACATGCTCGACGCGGCGCGCTCGGGCGACTTCATGGGCCTGTACTGCGCGGGCGAGGACATCGTGCAGTCGGACCCCGACACCCAGCACGTGGCCCAGGCGCTGTCGGCGATGGAGTGCGTGGTGGTGCAGGATTTGTTCCTGAACGAAACCGCCAAGTACGCCCACGTGTTTCTGCCGGGTTCGTCCTTTCTCGAAAAAGACGGCACGTTCACCAACGCCGAGCGGCGCGTCTCGCGCGTGCGCAAGGCCATGCCGCCGCGCGCCGGCCTGGCGGACTGGGAGATCACCGTCAAACTCTCCGGCGCGCTCGGCTATCCCATGAACTACGCTCATCCCGCGCAGATCATGGAGGAGATCGCAGCCCTGACGCCGGCCTTTGCCGGCCTCAGCTATGCCAAGCTCGATGCCCTGGGCAGCGTGCAATGGCCCTGCAACGGCGACGCCCCCGAGGGCACGCCCACCATGCACGTCGATCGCTTCGTGCGCGGCAAGGGCAAGTTCTTCATCACCCAGTACGTGCCCAGCGACGAAAAGGTCACGCGCAAATTCCCGCTGCTGCTGACCACGGGCCGCATCCTGTCGCAGTACAACGTCGGCGCGCAGACGCGGCGCACCGGCAACAACGCCTGGCACGGCGAGGACCGGCTGGAGTTGCACCCGCAGGACGCGCTCGATCGCGGCATTGCCGACGGCGACTGGGTCGGCATCGCCAGCCGCGCCGGCGAGACCGTGCTGCGCGCCCAAGTCAGCGACCGCATGGCGCCGGGCGTGGTCTATACGACCTTTCACTTTCCCGAGTCGGGCGCCAACGTCATCACCACCGACAGCTCCGACTGGGCCACCAACTGCCCCGAATACAAAGTCACGGCGGTGCAGGTCGCCAAGGTGATCCAGCCTTCGGCCTGGCAAAAGGAGTTCAGCCGCTTCGACCAGTTGCAAAAGCAGTTGCTGGCCCAGGCGCGGCAGCCCAAGGCGGAAGCGGCCCGGTCATGAAAATCGCCGATACCCCTTTTGCAGCCGCGGAAAACTGCCGCGAAAGCTTTCTTGCTCCCCTCACCCCTTGCAGGGGAGGGGATGGGCAAGAGGGGGCGAAAGCGTTTTGCGACGGCCTTGCGGGCGCGCGGGTGGCGCGCGTGGCGGCGCGCCGCGGCGGCGGCGGCGTGCACACCGGCGCCGACTGGCTGGCCGAGGAAGCGCCGGTGGCGCTGTCGTTCAACGGCATCTCGCACGCCGTCATGATGGCCACGCCCGCCGACCTGGAAGACCTGGCGCTGGGCTTTGCCATCACCGAGGGGCTGCTCGCCAGCCCCGCGCAGCTCTATGGCGTGGAAGTCCACGCCGCCGCCGAGGGCTTCACGGTGGAGCTGGACATCGCCAGCGCCAGCTTCGAGCGCCTGAAACAGCGCCGCCGGACGATGGCCGGCCGCACCGGCTGCGGCCTGTGCGGCGCGCAGGCGCTCGGCCAGGTGCGGCTGCCGCTGCCGCGCGTTGGCGGCGCGCCGGGCATCGCGCCGCAAGCCATCGCCCGAGGCATCGAGGAGATGCGCCAACGGCAAGTCTTGCAGCGCGCCACCGGCGCAACGCACGCCGCCGCGTGGTGCCGGGCCGACGGAACGCTGGGCCACATGCGCGAGGATGTGGGGCGGCACAACGCGCTGGACAAGGTCATTGGCGCGGCCCTGCGCGCGGCGCAAGACCTTGGCGGCGGCTTTCTGTGCGTGACCAGCCGGGCCAGTTTCGAGATGGCGCAAAAAACCGTGCTGGCGGGCGTCGGCACGCTGGCGGCCATGTCGGCGCCCACGACCATGGCTCTCGACCTGGCCAGGGAGGCGGGCCTGTGCCTGGTGGGATTCGCCCGTGGCGACGACCTGGTCGCCTACAGCCACGCCGGGCGCGTGTTCGGCAATGCCTTGCAGGAGCGTTTCTCATGAATGCCGACAACCTCGTGTACATGGCCAACCGCATCGGCGAGTTCTTTCTCGCCATGCCCGATCGCCAGGAGGCGCTCGAACAGATCGCGCAGCACATCAAGCGCAACTGGGCGCCGATCATGCGCGCGGAACTGCTGCAACTCATCGACCGTGGAGGCGCTGCCGCCCTGCACCCGCCAGTGCGAGACGCGGTGCTCGCGCACCGCGCCCTGCTCGAAAGCGGAACGCGCGCGGCATCGAAACCGCTCTGAAAAAGCGCCGCCACCGCCCTGCCAACCACGCATCCTTGACGATGGCCGAGGAGTATCATGAAAATCAAACGAGCGCCGCAAGCTGGTGTGCCGTCTCACAAATGCCTTGCCCTGAACGCGAATCCATCGATTTCATCGTGTGAAGGTATTGGTGAGACAGCACACTAAAGAGTACACGCCCATTTTTCGCGCCCCCCTCTCTCAAATCAAACAGGAGACATTCATGCTCTACGCAGCCCCCGGCGCCGCTGGCGCCAAAGTCCATTACAAGGCACGGTACGACAACTTCATCGGCGGCCAGTGGGTCGCGCCCGTGAAGGGGCAGTACTTCGATGTCGTCTCACCCATCAACGGCAAGCCCTACACCAAGGCGGCCCGCTCCAGCGCCGAGGATATCGAGCTGGCGCTCGACGCCGCGCATGCCGCTGCCGGCAAGTGGGGCCGCACCGCGCCGGCCGAGCGATCGGGCATTCTGCTCAAGATCGCCGACCGCATCGAGGCCAACCTCGAACTGCTGGCCTACGCCGAGACCATAGACAACGGCAAGCCGATGCGCGAAACGCTGAATGCCGATGTGCCGCTGTCCGTCGATCACTTCCGCTATTTCGCCGGTTGCCTGCGGGCGCAGGAAGGCGCGCTGTCCGAAATCGACGAGCACACCGTGGCCTACCATTTTCACGAGCCGCTCGGCGTGGTGGGGCAGATCATTCCATGGAACTTCCCGCTGCTGATGGCGGCCTGGAAGCTGGCGCCGGCCCTGGGCGCGGGCAACTGCGTGGTGCTCAAGCCGGCGGAGCAGACGCCGATCTCGATCCTGCTGCTCGTCGAGCTGATTGCCGACCTGCTGCCGCCGGGCGTGCTCAACGTGGTCAACGGTTTTGGCCGCGAGGCCGGGATGCCGCTGGCCACCAGCAAGCGCATCGCCAAGATCGCCTTCACCGGCTCGACTTCCACGGGCCGCGTCATCGCGCAGGCCGCCGCCAACAACCTGATCCCGGCCACGCTGGAGCTGGGCGGCAAGTCGCCCAACATCTTCTTCGAGGATGTCATGGCCCAGGACGACAGCTTTCTGGACAAGGCCATCGAAGGACTGGTGCTGTTCGCCCTCAATCAGGGCGAGGTGTGTACCTGCCCGAGCCGGGCGCTGATCCAGGAGTCGATCTACGACCGTTTCATGGAACGCTGCCTGGCCCGCGTCGCCGCCATCAAGCAGGGCAACCCGCTGGACACCGGCACCATGCTCGGCGCGCAGGCCTCGATGGAGCAGATCAACAAGATCGTTTCCTATCTCGACCTGGGCCGGCAGGAAGGCGCGCAGGTGCTGACCGGCGGTGCGCGCGCGCAACTGCCGGGCGAACTGGCTGGCGGTTATTACGTCCAGCCGACGGTGTTCAAGGGCCACAACAAGATGCGCATCTTCCAGGAGGAAATCTTCGGCCCGGTGCTGGCGGTGACCACCTTCAAGGACGAAGCGCAGGCGCTGGCCATTGCCAACGACACCCTGTATGGCCTGGGCGCCGGCGTCTGGAGCCGCAACGGCAACGTCGCCTACCGCATGGGCCGCGCCATCAAGGCTGGCCGCGTGTGGACCAACTGCTACCACGTCTATCCGGCGCACGCGGCCTTCGGCGGCTACAAGGAATCGGGCATTGGCCGCGAAACCCACAAGGTGATCCTCGACCACTACCAGCAGACAAAGAACCTGCTGGTCAGCTACGGCGAGCAGAAACTGGGCTTTTTCTGAAGCGGCGGCGCCGATTCGCCGGGGAGACAGCCTCATGGTCGATCGCGTGGTGGCCCTGCCGGCCGCGTTGCGGCTCATCGCCGAATTGAAGGCGCAACACGGCCCGCGGCTGATGTTCCATCAGTCCGGCGGCTGCTGCGACAATAGCGCCCCCAACTGTTACCTGGAAGGCGAATTGACCATCGGCGCCCATGACGTGCATCTGGGCGACATCGGCGGCGTGCCCTTCTACATCGGTGCGGCGCAATACGAATACTGGAAGCGCACGCAACTCATCATCGACGTCATCGACGGCTACGGCGGCACTTTTTCGCTCGAAGGCTCGACCGGAAAAGCCTTCCTGACCCGCTCGCGCCTGTTCACCGATGCCGAATGGGCCGAGTTGCAGGGCGCAGGCGCCGTCTGAGGTTCGAGAGTTGAAGGGGGTGCGGTGTGGCGGTGTCGCCGTCCACGGCGCCGAGGATGTGAATTGTTCATGACGACGATGAAAAAAACCACGCTTGCCGTGGGCTGCCTGCTGTCGGCGATGCCGCTGGCGGCGCAGGAGCAGACGGCAGCGCCGACGTTGGGCGAGGTCACGGTGTCGGCGCCGCGCGGCCCGGCGCCGGTTTTTGATGTGGCCGGGTCGGTGGACCGCGTGGAAGGCGGCGATATCCGCTCCGATCGCCTCGGCGTGAACCTCTCCGAAGGGCTGGGCCAGGTGCCAGGGCTGCAAATCCAGAACCGGCAGAACTACGCGCAGGATTTGCAGTTGTCGATACGCGGCTTTGGCGCGCGCTCCACCTTCGGCGTGCGCGGCGTGCGGCTGTATGTGGACGGCATTCCTGCCACGATGCCGGATGGGCAGGGGCAGGTATCCAACATCGACCTGGGCTCGATCGATCGGGTCGAGGTGCTGCGGGGGCCGTTTTCCGCGCTCTATGGCAATTCATCGGGCGGCGTGGTGCAGGCGTTCACCGAAACCGGCGACGGCCCGCCGGCGCTGGGCCTTTCGGTGGCCGGCGGCAGCTTCGGCACTTCGCGTGTCGGCGCCAAGGTCAGCGGCTCTTCGGGCGCGATCGATTACGTGCTCAGCGCCAGCCATTTTTCGACCGGCGGCTACCGCGATCACAGCCAGGCGCAGCGCAACATCTTCAATGCCAAGATAGGCATGGCGCTCGACGATGCCAGCCGGCTCACGCTGATCGCCAACGGCGTGAACATTCATGCCCAGGATCCGCTGGGCCTGACAGCCGCGCAATACGCCCTGAACCCGCGCAGCGCCGATATCGCCAGCCAGTACGATACGCGCAAGACCGTGAATCAATCGCAAGGCGGCCTGCTGTACGAGCGCCGCATCAACGCGGCCAATGCGCTGCGCGTGATGCTCTATGCGGGCGAACGCAAGACTGTGCAGTACCTGGCTCTGCCGCCGGCGGCGCAGGCGAGCCCCACGAGCGCCGGTGGCCTGGTGAACCTCTCGCGCGCCTACGCGGGCGTCGATCTGCGATGGACATCGAAGATGAAGCTGGTCGGGCGCCCTCTGGAACTGGTGGCGGGGCTGGGCTACGACCACATGCGCGAGCACCGCACGGGGTATGAAAATTACGTTGGCGGCATCGCCGATCCGATCCTTGGCGTGCAGGGGCAGTTGCGCCGCAACGAGATCAACCACATCGGCAATACCGATCCCTACCTTCAATCCAGTTGGGCGTTCGCCGATCAGTGGACGCTTGAAGCCGGGGTGCGCCGCAGCCAGGTTCGCTTCGATTCGCACGACCGCTATATCGTTGACGGCAACGGCGACGACAGCGGCAGCGCGCGCTACGCCAGGCTACTGCCAGCGGCCTCATTGCGTTACGCAGCGACGCGCAATTTGGCGTTATACGTTTCTGCCGGGCGCGGATTCGAGACGCCCACGCTCAATGAGCTGTCGTACCGGCCCGACGGGCTGGGGGGGCTGAACTTCGCGTTGAAGCCCGCAACCAACGACAACATCGAAATCGGCGCCAAGGCGCGTTTGGCGGGCGGTTTGCTGACGGCGGCGCTGTTCGAGACCGTCACCAAAAACGAAATCGTGACCGCCGCCAACGTGGGCGGGCGGGCCAGCTTCCAAAACGCCGGGCGAACCAGGCGCAAGGGGCTGGAGCTGGCCTGGCAGCATGAAACCGACCGGCACTGGCGCACGCTGCTGGCCTACACGTGGATCGATGCGCGCTACAGCGATTCGTTTTGTCCGGTGCAGCCTTGCCCCGCGGGCAGCCTGGTGGCGGCGGGCAACCGCATTCCGGGTATTGCGGCGCAGACGCTTTTTGCCTCGTTCGGCTGGATGCCGCCCGAGGGCTGGCGCGTCGGCGCGGAAGTGCGCGCGGCCGGCAAGGTTCAGGCCAACGACCTCAATACCGCCAGCGCGCCGGGCTATGGCGTGACGGCGCTGTTCGCCGGCTACGTCAAGCAACGGGGGCACTGGGAATTGAGCGCTTTCGCGCGCGTCGATAACGTGTTCGACAAACGCTACATCGGTTCGGTCATCGTCAACGAAGGCAATGGCCGCTATTTCGAACCCTCGCCCAGACGCAACTGGATGGTTGGCGCCAGTGGGGTGTACCGGTTCTGAATGCTTTCGCTTGCAACCAGGAGAAAAGGAACCGCGCGCTACTCGAACCTGTAATTCATTCCCACCCAGATGGATCGCGGCGCGCCAGGCGACAGGAAGGTCGAGTTGCTGAACGAGCGGTACATCACGCTGCCATTGGCGTCGAAGGGCGTTGCGCCGAGTTGCGCGGCGGTGCTGTAGCGGTGGTTGAAGACGTTGTTGATCTGAACAAAGAAGCGCAGGCCACGGCGTGGTTCGTAGGCAGAGCTCAGGTTGAGCACCGCATAGCCGGGGCTGCGGCCTGAACCCAGGTAGTTGATGCCGTCGGGCTGGTTCAGGCCGTTCTCGTTGCCGCGAGCGGCGCTGCCGCCGATGGCGATCAGATCGCCGCCGAGTGACCATTGGCGCGTGACTTGCCAGTCGACGAAGAGCTTGAGCATCTGCCTGGGCGTCATCGGGATGCGGTCGCCGGGACGGATGCGGATGTTGCCGTCAGCGTTGCTGCTGCTGTTGGCCGCGCCGCCGATGGTTTCGCTGCTGCGGAATGTGGCGTCGAGAAAGGTGTAATTGGCGCCGACCATCAGTGACTTGGCCAGCGGCATCGCCAAGCCGAGTTCAACGCCCTGGCGGCGCGTTTTGCCGAAATTCCTGAAGTGACCGAAGCCGCTGGCGTCGTTGGCGACGAACAGCAGGTCATCGCGGTTGTCGGAGCGAAACAGGCCGGCATTCCATACCAGCCCGCCAGCGGTCTTGCCGCGCACGCCGATTTCAGTGGTGGTGGTGACGACTTGTTTGAGCGGCGGATCGCCAGCGAAGGCGTTGGGCAGCTTGCAGGGGTTGTCGGGATCGGCGCAGCCCAGTTCGATGGAGGACGGCGCGCGGCTGCCCTGGTTGATGCCGGCGTAGGCGGTGAAGTTCTTGACGGGCGTGTAGGTCAGACCCACGGCGGGGTTGAATCGCTGATAGGTGTAGTTGCCGTCCAGCGAACCACCGCTGCCGCCGGGGTTGATGCGGTCACGGTTGCTGATGTGAAAGCGGTTGTAGCGGCCTGCCAGGGTCAGCGCCGTGCGGTCGTCAAGCGAGAGCATGCTGCTGCCGAACAGGCTGAAGGTAGAGGTGCTGCCTTTCAGGTTGACGCGGGTGTCGTAAACCTCTCCTTCGTTGGTGCTGACCGAGCCATCGCCAAACACGCCGACGCCGGTGATGGAGCGGTCGGGGTTGATGTAGCCCAGCTCCGAGCCTTGCGTGAAGTGAATGCGCGCGGCGTCCAGGGCGCCGCCGATCATCCACTGGTGCGGCAGGCCAAACAGCTTGTTTTGCGCGTTGTATTGTGCGCCGATGCCGTAGTTGTATTGCCTGGTTTGGGTCTGGTTGATGACGCCGTTGCACTTTTCGGAGGGTTCGCCGTCGTCGCTCCGCGCTTCGGCCAGGCAGCGCAGGTAGGGGAAAGGCGGGTAGCTGGCGGCGGTCTCGCCGGCGCTGGCAAGGTAGAGGTTTTCGCCGTAGGAATCGTCGTTCACGTCGCCGTTGTAGGTGCGGGTGCGGATGTGGCGGTAGTAGAGGTTGGCGGTCAGGGTGTGGTTGCTGTCGATCTCGTGGCTGAGCGCGAGGTTCAGCAGCGCGGCGCGGTTCTTGGTGTTGTCGGGCTTGGTGAAGATGCTGGCGTAGTCGCGTTCCAGCAGGGTTTGTTCCTGCATGCCATTGCCGGTGAGACCGGTGCTGGCCAGGGCCAGCGTCAGCGAGAGATCGCTGGAATTGCCGCCGCCGCTGGCGCCGCCGGTGCGCCTGCCCGCCTTGGCGAAGAACTGTTGCGCGTCCGATGGCGAGCTCTGGCGCCAGCCATCTTCGTGGAAGGCGTTGCCCGTGGCGTACCAGTGCCAGCCATCGGCGCGGCTGCCGCCGGTCTGGAACTCGGCCGAGCCGCGGCCATGGGAGCCGCCGAGCAACTGCACCGAGCTGCCGGGGCTGTCGAAGCCGCTCCTGGTCTGGATCGACACCGCGCCGCCCAGCGTATTGAGACCGAACAGCGGATTGGAGCCGGGCATCAGCGCCATCGAGGAGATGGCGGTTTTGGCGATGAGGTCCCAGCTCACCACGTCGCCGAAGGGCTGGTTCAGACGCACGCCGTCCATGTAGACCGACAAGCCTTGCTGCGCGCCCAGCAGGGGCGAAGCGGTGAAGCCGCGGTAGTTGAGGTCCGGTTGCAGCGGGTTGTTCTGCACCTCGTTGATGTGCACACTGCCGAGCTGGCGATTCATGAAGTTGCTCAGGTCGGGCGCCTGGCTGCGCTCGATGTCTTCGCCGCTGGCGTTCTGCACATTGGCGGGGATGCGGTTCTTGGGTACGTCCAGCCCCGGCAACGGCGCCGCGCCGATGACGGTAACAGTTTCGAGTTCGGCGACGGGTGCGCTGGCCTGCGCCCATGTGGCGGCGGGCAGGCCCGCCAGCGCCGCTCCCATCAAAATTGCTGTTTGTCTCATGCGGTTTTCAGAACGTTGCCGGAATCAGTCGCCTTGGTTCGCGAGGCCCATTTTTTCCACGGCCACGCGCTCCTGCTCATAGATATTGCGGCACGATTGCGCATACGCCTCGGGGCCGAGGTAGTCGATTTCCTGGTCGTACTTGACGAGTTCGGTCTGGAAGCGCGGATCGAAGACGGCCTGTTTGAAGGCGTCGTGCAGCACCGATACCACGTGCGGCGGTAGGCCGCGCGGCCCCGCCAGGCCGTAGGGCGACTTGGCCACGATGTCGATGCCGAGTTCGCGCAGCGTGGGCACTTGCGGCCAGCGCCTGGATCGCTCTGCCGTGAAAATGACCAGCAGGCGCAGGATTGCCGCATCGACCGCCGGCCCGAAGCCGGAGGAGTTGACGCCCGCCATGACCTGCCCGGATGCGATGGCGTTCAACTGCTCGGCTGTTCCCTTGTATGGCACATGGATATAGCGCAGACCGCGCGCGGTGAACAATTGTTCGAGCACGATGTGCGGCGTCGTGCCGACGCCGTTGGTGGCGATGGTCAACTCGCCGGGATACTTCCTGGCGAACGCGAACAGATCGTCGAGCGAGCGCATGGAACTGCCGCCCGCGACCAGCACGCCGAAGGTGACACTGGAGATCTGGATGATCGGCGTGACATCGCGGATCGGGTCCCAGGGCACCTTCTGGACGTGCGGCGCATGAAAGACCGGTTGCGGCATCTGGGCGATGGTGTAGCCGTCCGGCGGCGCCGTTTGCAGCAGGGGCATGGCAAGGATGCCGCCGGCGCCGCTGCGGTTTTTGACTATGACGGTTTGGCCCAGCGACTGCGAGGCTATCTGGGCCAGCAGGCGCAAGGAAACATCGGTGGCACCGCCTGGAGGCCAGGGCACCCAGAGCGAAATGGGCTGGGAAGGAAAGGGCGACTCGGAAAAAGCAGCCATCGCGTCATGCAAGGGCCACGCGCCCAGCGCTCCGGCAAGCGCATGGCCGAGCCAGCGGCGCCGATCGAGCCGCTTCATGCCCCGCCCCTCCTGGTCAAGCCGCCGAAGCCGCGTTGCGGGTCGTAGCCCCAGCACGCCAGGCCGAAAAACAGCGCGCCGCAGCCGAGCACGGCACAGGGCGCCCAACCGGGATCCTTGCCATAGAGGGCGAAGCGGACCCACTCGATCGTGTAAGTGAAGGGGTTGAAGCGCGCCAACTGGTAGACCCACCCGGCGCCCGATTCCTGCAACTTCCACAGCGGATAGAGCGCGGTGGACAGAAAGTACATCGGGAAAATGACGAAATTCATGGTGCCGGCGAAGTTTTCCAGTTGCTTGATGTACACCGACAGCAGCAGCCCGAGCGCGCCCAGCATGAACGCGCCGGCGACGAGCGCAAGCAGCGCATGCAACGCGGCCCAGGACGGCAGCGGCAGCTCGGTGCCAATCAGCGCCGCCACCGCCACGAAAACCAGTGCTTGCAGCACCGACAGCAGCGCGGTGGCGCACAGCTTGGAAAACAGGATCCAGGGCCTGGGCAGCGGTGCCGTGAGCAGCAGGCGCATCAGGCCCATCTCGCGGTCATAGACCAAGGCCAGCGACGATTGCATGCCGTTGAACAAAAGCACCATGCCGGCTAGGCCGGGCACGATGTAGACGTCGTAGGCCACGTAGGTGTCGTAAGGCTCGACGATGGATACGCCAAACACATTGCGAAATCCCGCCGCGAATACGGCCAGCCAAAGCAGCGGGCGCACCAGGGCCGACACCAGCCGTCCGGTTTGCTGCAAGAACTTGCGCAACTCGCGCATCACGATGGCGCGCAGCGCCTGCAGCGCGTGCCCGATCGCGCCGCGCGCCCGCTGCCTGCTGTCATCGCGCGGCGTTTTCAGCGTGCCGTCCGGCATAGTTTTTCCGGCGCATCGGCGCCCAGGGTGTCCAGCACGTTGCTTGGATGCAGCAAGCCGTCGAATGGCGCCGTGGCGACCACGCCCTGCCCGTCGCTGAGCAGCATGGGCTGGCGCAACTGCCCGTCCCAGGGCCTGAAGGTCAGGCCCGTGCCTTTGGAGCCATCGAGCGAATTTTTTGCCAGCGCCTGGGCCCAGGCCGCGTCAGGCCCGCGGGGCGCGGCGATGACCGCGGCGGTCAGCGCCTTGCCGGCCATCCATGCAGCCCAATCCTGGGCCTCCATTGGCCGTTTGGCGGTCTTGGCAAAGCGCCTGGAAACCTGCGGCGCGCCGTAACGCTCGAACTGCGCGTGCCAAGCCAGCGCCACCAGGCCGGCGTCACCCACCACGGGGCGCGGCAGCACGGTTTGATAGGGCAGGGTGCGCGCGAATTCGCCGTCACTGTCGATCACCCATACAACGTCGTAGTTGGCGTCCGCGGTCAGCAAAAGCGTGTTGGCCATGCTGCGCTCGCGCGGATCGGCCGAGAGCTTGAAGGGCTTGTTCGCCACGACCTGTAAGCCGTAGCGCCGAATCGATGCCTGCGCCGTGGCTGCGCGCAAGGCATCTTGCGGGCTTGGCCCCGTCAGTAAAAGCAGCTTGCTCCATTTGCGCGAGGCCAGCAACTGCGCGATTGCGTCGCTGCGCATGCGTTCGCTGGGGATCAGATGGAACAGGCGGGGGCGGCAATCGGCTTCGCGCAGCCGGTCGGAGGCTTCGCTCAAATTCAGCACTGGCAGCTTCACGGCATCGGCCACTGCCAGCGTCCAGTCCGCCGGCAGATCGGTCAGCAGCGCCGCGGCGCCGTCTTTTTCGGCGCTGACAGCCGCTGCGCGCGCCGCCTCCGCAGAAGCGGCCTGGGCGCTGCGCAAAATCACTTCGGCGCCCGCCGCCTGCAGGCCGAATCGGGCTTCGTCGAGCGCGACTTGCACGCCAGTGGCCAGCGGGCCGCCGGGGTGGCCCAGGTAGGCGCGCTCGATGCGCGTGCGCTCCAGACGGGGGTCGTCCTCGACAACGATCAGCGTTGCCTTGAGCGCCTCGGCCCGCGCCGCCGCGCACGCCAGGACGCAAGCCGCCGCCAGCGCCATGCCCGCGAGCCTGGCAGCAGAGAGGTTTTTTCTCATTCAACCACCGCCAGCCCGTAGGGCACCCGTCCAACGGCAATACTCTTGATGGCCTTGGCGCCCGCCACGTCCACGACGGTGACGTCGTCGCTCAGTCCGTTGACCACATACAGCCGCGCCTGCGCTTTGTCGAGCGCGACGTTCCAGGCGCGCTTGCCGACCAGTACCAGGGCGCTGACCTTGCGCCGGGGCACATCGACGAAGGCGACGCGGTTGGCTCGGCCAAGCCCGATGAAGGCTTGCTGGCCGCTGGCGGCAAACGCAATGCCCACGGGGGTGATGTCCTGGGCGCGCACTCCCTTGACTTCGAACTTCAAGGTATCGATCAACTCGAACGTGCGTGTCGACACAATGCTGACGCTGGAGTCCAGTTCGTTGGTGACCCACAGTTCCTTGCCGTCGGGCGTGAGCGCCAGGCGCCGCGGGCGTTTGCCGACGCCGACGTTTTTCAGTATCTTGCCGCTGACGGTGTCGATCACGTGCACCAGGTTCGCGACCTCCGATGTGACGTACAAGGTTTTGCCGTCGGCGCTGACCTTGACGCCTTCCGGCTCGGGGCCCACCGGTACCGAGCGCAACAGCCTTGCATTGGCCGCGTCGATGAAGCTGACCTCGGCGGCATCCTCGTTGGAGACGTAGATGGTCTTGCCATCGGGCGAAAGATCGAAGGCCTCGGGTGAATCGCCCAGCGCAATGCGCCGCACGGACTTGCCGCTGGCCGGATCGATGATGTCGGCCTCGTTCGAATCCGTGCAGGCCACCATCAGGCGGCGTTCGGGCGTGAGCAGGATGTGACGCGCGCGTTTGCAGGTCGGCACGGTTCCTTTCACGGCCAGCGTGCTCAGGTCGATCATCGTCAGCGCGCCATCTTTCTCGCTGGAGACGTAGGCGGTTGCCTGCGCCAGCGCGGCAGCGCCGGCAGCGGTCATCGACAGCGCCAGGCACGCCCGGGCCATGATTCGAAAAGCAGGGGAAAAACGCTGGTCCAAGTTGTCTCTCTCTTCCTGGTGGTCAGACCGGTTCGCATCTGGCGACCCTTCCTGTATCGCTAGGCCGTGCTGGCGATGAATCCAGCCTCCAATGTGGCGCCTCCCAGCGCCTGGCTCACTCGCGCTGGCGTGCCATCTGCCAGCAAGGCGCCCTTGTGCAAGACAAGTACACGGTCTGCCTGCACGGCCTCTTCGACCAGATGCGTGGCCCACAGCACGCACACCCCCCGTTCGCGCACGTCCGAACGCAGGGCGGCAAGCAAATCCTGGCGCGACTTCGGGTCCAGCCCCACGGTGGCTTCGTCCATCAGCAACACCGCCGGGCGGTGCAGACCTGCCCGCGCGAGCTCGACCTTGCGCCGGTTGCCGCCCGATAGCTCGCGCACCTTGCGATCCAGGTCGATGCCGATGTGCAATTGCTCGCACGCCGATGCGATGCGCTCATGCGCCAGCCGGCGCGGCAGGCCGTGCAGGTCGGCCTGGAACAGAAGATTGCGCCGGACGCTGAGATCCAGGTCGAGCGATACCTGCTGGAACACGACGCCAATATGCGCCAGCGCGGCGGCAGGCGAGCGCCGCAGCGAAATGCCGGCAATTTCGACCTCGCCCGCATCCGCCGCGAACAGACCGGTGAGCACCTGGAACAGCGTCGATTTGCCGGCGCCATTGGGGCCCAGGAGCGCCACGAACTGCCTCGCCTGAAGGTGCAGGGACAGCGATTGCAGGGCTGTGCGCGAACCGTAGCGTTTGGTGATGTCGATGGTGCGCAGCATTGAGACCAATTCATTGGGTCGGTACCGAGTCTGACTTTTCGTTCGCAAATTCCGTGCCTCTGGTCCCGCAGGGCGCTTGCATGGCCGCCGGGCGCTCGACGTTCGTATTTGAAGTGAAACACTTTGTCTCGAATCTGGATGGATGCATGGCGCTCGAGATCGTAAACAGGCTCTGAGATCAGGGCGGGTCATCCGGCGTCACGCATTCAATGCCATAGTGCCGTGTCATGCCCAACTTGCGAATGTTGAAACGGGCGGGTTCGTTTTTCATGTATCGCAGAGAGCCTTGGCTGCGCACCCATGCGGCAATGGCGGGCATGGATATTGCAATGTTGCGTTGCGGCGCCGGGCCAATCCAACGGCAGGCGCTACGGGCGTGGACAGCGGGCACCATCCGCACAAGGAGACATATTCATGAAATTTTGTTTGCAAACGAGCAACCGGCTCTTGCGCCGCATCGGCTTCTCGCTGGTGGCCGCTCTGCCGGTTCTGGCATCCGCCAACGCTGATGTCGAGAAGAACACCGCCAATCCGAAGAATTGGGCCATGCAGGCGGGCGACATGCTCAACCACCGGTACAGCAAGCTCAACCAGATCAACAAGAACAACGTCGGCAAGATGCAGGTGGCCTGGACCCTGTCCACCGGCGTGCTGCGCGGCCACGAAGGCTCGCCCCTCGTGGTCGATGGCGTCATGTACATCCATACGCCTTTTCCCAACAAGGTGATGGCGGTCGATCTCCAGACGCATGAGACGGTCTGGAAGTACGAGCCCAAGCAGGACACGGCGGTCATCGCCGTCATGTGCTGCGACACGGTCAATCGCGGCTTGGCCTACGCCGAAGGCAAGGTCTTTTTGCAGCAGGCCGACACGACCCTGGTGGCACTCGACGCCAAGACCGGCAAGGTGGCGTGGAGCGTGAAAAACGGCGATCCGAAAGTCGGCGCCACCAATACCAACGCGCCTCATGTCTTCAAGGACAAGGTCATCACCGGCATCAGCGGCGGCGAGTTCGGCGTGCGCGGCTATCTGGCCGCCTACAACATCAAGGACGGTTCGCTCGCCTGGAAGGGCTACAGCACCGGGCCGGACGCAGAGATGCTGATGGACCCCGAAAAAACCATGACCTGGACCGACGGCAAGATGGCGCCCGTCGGCAAGGATTCCTCGCTCAAGACCTGGAAGGGCGACCAGTGGAAGATCGGCGGCGGCACCACCTGGGGCTGGTACAGCTATGACAAGGCGACCAATTCCCTGTACTACGGTTCCGGGAACCCGTCGACCTGGAACCCCTCGCAGCGGCCCGGCGACAACAAGTGGTCGATGAGCATCTGGTCGCGTGACGTGGATACCGGCAAGGTCAACTGGGTCTTCCAGATGACGCCGTATGACGAATGGGACTACGACGGGGTCAACGAAATGATCCTGGCGGACATCAACGTCAAGGGCAAGCCGACGAAGGCGCTGGTGCATTTCGACCGCAATGGTTTCAGCTACACGCTCAATCGCGTGACCGGGGAGCTTTTGGTGGCCGAGAAATACGATCCAGCCGTGAACTGGGCCACACATGTCGACATGAAGACGGGGCGGCCGCAGGTGGTGGCCAAGTACTCGACCGCCCAGAACGGCCCTGACGTCAACACCAAGGGCATCTGTCCCGCGGCGCTGGGAAGCAAGGATCAGCAGCCGGCCTCCTACGATCCCGAAACCAAACTCTTCTACGTGCCGACCAACCACGTCTGCATGGACTACGAGCCGTTCCAGATCGAATACACGGCTGGCCAGCCTTATGTGGGCGCCACGCTCTCGATGTACCCGGCGCCGAACAGCCACGGCGGCATGGGCAACTTCATCACCTGGGACGCTGGCAGCGGCAAGATCGTGCAGAGTAAGGCCGAAAAATTCTCGGTGTGGAGCGGCGTGCTCAACACCGCTGGCGGCATCTCTTGCTACGGCACGCTGGAGGGCTATCTGAAGTGCGTGGATGCCAGGGACATCAACAAGGAACTGTTCAAGTTCAAGACGCCGTCCGGCATCATCGGCAACGTGTTCACCTATGAGTTCAAGGGCAAGCAGTACATCGGCGTGTATTCGGGCATTGGCGGCTGGGCAGGCATCGGCATGGCCGCCGGCATCGACCCTGATAAGAGCACCGAAGGACTCGGCGCGGTCGGCGGCTACAGGGACTTGGCCAGGTACACCGAACTCGGCGGTTCGCTGACCGTGTTCGCGCTGCCCAACTGAGCCGGGCAGAGGAGAAAAGCTCCCATCGGCGCGCGGGTTGCTCCACGAAGGCAACCCATGGACAGCCGGCAGGCGGGGCTGCTTTCCGGGGAGTCCGCGAGGCCGCGCTCCCCTTTTCCTGGACCCTCATGGATGAACAAAACACATGAACGCACGAACTTCAGCACTGCTGCTGGCCCTTTTTCTGGCAAGCGCGGCCAGCCGCCAAGTTGCCGCCGCGGGCAACGAGACCACCGTCGCCAGCATGGGGCCCGGCCCGGCCAGCAGTCAAGTCGCTGCCGCCGGTGATGCCCCGCTGTACAAAGTGACCGATGGCTACAAGGTCGATCCCGAAACCTTCAAGGGATTTCAAACCTGGCGCGCGGCCGCTTGTGAACGCTGCCACGGCCCGAACCAGGAAGGCCTGGTCGGCCCGTCTTTGGTCAACAGTCTCAAGGTGTTGTCCAAGGATGACTTCGTCAAGACTGTTCGCGACGGGCGCAGCGGAACGGCCATGGCGGGGTTCGCCCATGTCGAGTCCGTGATGAACAACGTCGATCATCTGTACGCTTATCTCAAGGGCCGTTCGGACGGCGCCATCACACGCGCCCGGGTGGAGCGAGCCCAATGAAAAAAAGTTTCGCTGGTCTGGCCCTTCGGCATGGCGCGGAAGTTCTGTTGGCCGCGGTGATGCTGCTGCCCGCGCTGGCTGCCGCCGAGGGCGCGCCGCGCAAGGCGCTGCGCGTTTGCCAGGACCCGAACAATCTGCCCTTTTCCAACGCCCAGGGCGAGGGCATCGAGAACCGCATCGCCGAGCTGTTCGGCAAGGCGTTGGGATTGCCCGTCACGTACTACTCGTTTTCGCAGCGGGCGGGCGCCATTGCTTTCCTGCGCAACACGCTGCGCTTCAAGCTGCCGGATCAGGACTACCCGTGCGACATCGTGATGGCCGTTCCGGTCGGGTTCGACGGCATTTCGGTCACCAAGCCCTACTACCGCTCTACCTACGCGCTGGTCTTCCCCAAGGGCAAAGGCATGGACATGGTGGTCTCGGAGGACGATTTTCTCAGACTCGATCCGGCCCGGCTGAAGTCGCTTCGAATCGGTGTCTATGACCGCTCGCCAGCCTCGCAATGGTTGAACCGGCATGGCCTGGTGGACCAGGGCGTGCCGTTCCCGATGATGAACGCCGACCCGGAGCAGTACCCCGGCGAAATCATTCAGAAAGACCTGGTCGCGGGCAAGGTGGATGCCGTCATCGTCTGGGGACCAATCGCCGGCTTTTTCGCCCGCCGCGTCCAGACCCCCAGCCTGACCGTGGTGCCCTTGAAGTCCGAGCCTGGCGTGCGGCTGGACTACCAGATGGCCATGGGGGTGCGCTACGGCGAGCGTGAATGGAAGCAGCAGATCGAGGGGCTGATCGATTCCCAGGCCGCGCAGATCCAGGCCATTCTCAAGGACTACGGCGTGCCGCTGCTCGATGCGCCGCTCGATGCGTCCGCTCGCTGAGAGGGCCGTCATGCGCCGCGCCCTCATCGCCGCGTTTTGTGCCTTGCTGCTGGCGCCGTTGGGCGCGCGGGCCGGAAACGGCGCGCAGGATTACTCGCCCGCCGAGCGCCTGCTGTTCATGACGGCGCAGTTGAAGGACGTGCAGCCGCCGGCGCAGTTGCGCTACGCCTTCAAAAAAAGCGGCAGCCTGGAAGAGGGCTTTACCGACGGCGTGACCGTGGCCCTGAGCGCCAGGGCCGATGGCGGTTGCTGCGATGCCAAGGGCGCGTTTCTCAGCGCCGCGCGCCAGCAACAGACGCCCGATGTGCCCGGCGCGCGGGGCAACCCCGTGATCCTTTATTTTCTGGAGCACGACGTGCGCGAGATGAAGCGGCTGACCGGAGGCGCCGAAAACCACTTTCGCCAACGCATCCGCATGGCGGTCTACCAGGGCGCCCAGGTGCGCGACGCCACCTTCCAGTACCGGGGGCGCGCGGTGCAGGGCCAAGAGGTGACGTTCAGTCCCTATCTGGACGACCCGAACCGGCCGAAGTACGAGAAATTCGTGCGCAAGAATTACTGCTTCATGCTCTCCCGGGCCGTGCCCGGCGGCGTCTATGGCATCCGCACCGAAATTCCGGGTGACGGCAAGACCGACGCCCAGGCATTGGTCGTCGAAGAGCTGTTCCTTGAAGGCGCCCAACTGCCGTTTCCAGGTTCAACCATTGCGCCGGACACCCGGTCAAGCTCATGAAACCCCTGTTTCATCTTCTTTGCGCCTGCGCCGCGTCCCTGGCCGGGCATGGCATCGCGCTCGCCAACGACTTTCCGACCGTGGAGCGCGTCCTGTACGTGCAGGAATGCATGGCCGCGCACCCGGGCGGCGGCACTTCATTCGAGATGACCAGCAAGTGCTCTTGCGCGCTCGACGCGCTGGCCAGGCAGATCGGCTACGACGACTACGCGGAAATGAGCACGGCGGCCAAGGCCACCACGATCGCCGGAGAACGGGGCGGCGAGATCCGCGACTCGGAAAAAATGCAGGCCGCCATTAAACGCTACCGCGCGCTTCAGGCCAGCGCCGAACAAGGCTGCTTTATCGGACCCGCCGCCGCGCGCTGACCGGCCGCAGGCGCAAGCGGCGTTCTCTCCCTTGTCCGATTGACCTTCGAGTTTCACCTGACCCGGCAAGCACACCATGGACTCCGAAGAGCAACTCCAGGACTGGCGTCATCTCGCCTTGCGGCTCGAAAGCGAAGTCGCCAAGGCGGTGATCGGGCAGCCGCAGACGATCCGCATGATCAACGTTGCGCTGTTCGCGCGCGGCCATGTGCTGCTGGAAGGCGATGTGGGGGTGGGCAAAACCACGGTGCTGCGCGCCTTCTCGCGCGCCATCGGCGGCGATTTCGAGCGCGTCGAAGGCACGGTCGATCTGATGCCGGGCGATTTGATCTATCACACCTACGTCGATGCACAGGGGCATCCGCGCATCGACCCCGGCCCGTTGCTGCGCCACGGCGAGCGCCTGGTGACTTTTTTCTTCAACGAGATCAACCGCGCGCGGCCGCAAGTGCAGTCGCTGCTGCTGCGCGCCATGGCCGAGCGCACGGTGGCGGCCTTCGACCGCCAATACAGCTTTCCACACATGACGGTGTTTGCCGACCGCAACAGGGTCGAGCGCGAGGAGACCTTCGAGTTGGCCTCGGCGGCGCGCGACCGTTTCATGTTCGAGCTGGGCATGCCCAAGCCCAGCAGCCGCGAGGTGCGCAGCGCCCTGGTGTTCGACACCGCTTTCCATGACCCGGAGCGCCTGATCCAAGCGGTGGCGCCGGCCATCCTGCCCTGGGAGCGGCTCAACGCCGCCAGCGCGCAGATACAGCGCAGCGTGCGCGTCAGCGATGCCATCGCGCGTTACGTGCTCGATCTGTGGGAGGCCAGCGAAACGCCGCGCAAGTTCGGCATCCGCCTGGACGATGTGGACATGGAGCGCCTAGTGCTCGCTGGCGCCAGTCCGCGCGGCATGAGCGCGCTGCTGCGCGCGGCGCGCACGCTGGCATGGCTGCAAGAGCGCCAGCATCTGGAGCCTGCCGACCTGATGACGGTGCTGCCCTCGGTACTGGCGCACCGGATTTTTTTCACGCCGGTTTATGAGCTGCGGCGCGCCGAATTGGCGCCGGCGCTGATCGCCCGGATCATGGATCAAATCGCCGCGCCCTGACTGTTTCAGTGCGATGAGCAGCGTTGACGAATTCCATTACCGTCTGCCCCGGCGTTTCGGCGGCTGGCGTCCGGGCGCGCACCACGGGCTGAGCCAGGGCAGCGGGCAGGCGTTTGCCGCCCACCGCAGGCTGTTCGACTACCCCGACCCGCGCCGTCTCGACCTGCGCGCCAGCGTGCGCGATGCGGGCGGCGACTGGCTGGTACGCGTCCACCGGCTGCGGGTCGCCATCCGTGTGCAGGTGGTGGCCGATGTCTCGGCCTCGATGCACTTCGGCGCCAGACGCCGCAAGCTGGACGTGGTGGCCGATCTGGTGCAATCGCTGGGCCATAGCGCGTTTCGGGCCGGCGACGCGGTGGGTTTGCTGGCGTTCGACCGGCGCGAGCGCGAGGACCTGTTCATGCCGGCGCGCCACGCGCGCGGCATCGGCAACCTGATGGCGCGGATGCTGCGTGACTGCCGCGCCGATACGGCCAAGGGCGGCGGCGATGCCGTGTCCGGCCTGCGCAGCGTGACCGAGCGCCTGGCTGGCCGTGACGGGCTGGTGTTTCTCGTCTCCGATTTCCATTGGCCGCTTGCCGCGCTCGGCGGCTTGCTCGACCGGCTCGCGCCGGCCTGTGTCGTCCCGGTCGTCGTGTGGGACCCGGCCGAGGTGCAACCGCCGCGCGCGCGCGGATGGGCTTCGCTCAGCGACGCGGAAACCGGCGCGCGGCGCAGCCTGTGGATGCGCGAATCGTTGCGGGCGCGATGGCGCGAAACCGTCGCCGACCGGCGCGTCGAATTGGCAGCGGTTTTCGCATCGCACGACATGCAGCCCTTTTATCTGCAAGGCCGCTTCGACGCCGAGGCGCTCACGCGCTATTTTCTGGAGATGGCATGAGCAGGCGCCGGTTTGCAGCGCCTGCGGTTGCGTTGGCCGCCGCGCTGGCGTTGGCGGGCCTCGCCGGCGCCGAGCCTGCCGCCGCGCCCATTGCCGTCCAGGCCGTGGTCGAGCAGCCGCGCGCCTTCGGCTACGTTCTGGGTGACGTTTTCACGCAGCGCATGCTGCTGCAACAGGAGGGGCGCTCGCTCGAACCCGGCCCTGCGCCCGCGGCAGGCCGGATCGACCGCTGGCTGGAGCGGCGGCCAGCCCGCATCGAAACCGATGCGCGAGGCCGGCGCTGGCTGGCGATCGACTACCAACTCGTCAATGCCCCGCTGGCGCCGACCGTCATCACCGTTGCGCCGTTGGAACTCGCAACGGCCTCTGGCCCCAGGCTGGCATTGCCTGCATGGCCGATCGGCATCGGGCCGTTGACGCCGCCTGGTCAGGGTGATTTGCCGCCGCTGCAACCCGACCGCCCCGTCGAGGCGCGCGAAACGCACGCCATCGAACGGCAGTTGCAACTCTCGGTGGCCGCCTTGCTGGGCGTGGCCGGGGCGTGGCTGGTCTGGTGGCTGTGGCGCAATGCGCGCGATGCGCGCAATCGTCCTTTCGCGCGCGCCTGGCGTGAGTTGCGGCGGATCGACGATCTCGCCAGCCTGGATGCCTGGCGTGTCATTCACCGGGGTCTGAATGCCAGCGCCGGCTGCGCGGTACATGCCGGGAACCTGCCCCGGCTTCTGGCCCAGGCGCCTTACCTGCGCCCGTTGCAGGTCCGGCTCGATGATTTTTATCGCGAGTCCACCCAGCGCTTCTTTGCCGTCGATGCCGCGGCAGCGGCTCCCGCGGCCGGCTACCCGCTTCGATCCCTGTGCCGTGCCTTGCGCGACGCCGAACGGCGAACCTGAGGCGAGGGGACATGCGCTTCGATTTCGTTCAGCCCTGGATGCTCGTTTGGCTGCCGCTCGCGTTGCTGCCGCTGTGGCGCAAGCGCGGCGACACGCTGAGCTTTTCGTTCATCGGTTGGCTGCCCGTCGATCCCGTGGGCGGCAGCGTCGGTTTTCTTTGGCGCGCCCTGGCCGTGGCGGTCATGGCTTGCACCGTGCTCGGGCTTGCCGGGCCGGGGCAGATGCAGGCACAGGTGGAGCGCACCGGGCGCGGCGCCGAGGTCATGATTTTGCTGGACCGCAGCAGCAGCATGGATGCCACCGTGCACACCAACGGCCTGCGAATGGCGGGCCGGATGTCACAAGAGCCCAAGGCCAAGGTGGTGCGCGACCTGCTGAGTCAATTCATTGCCAGGCGGACCGATGACCGTTTGGCGTTCATGAGCTTCAGCACTGTGCCGATCATGGCCGCGCCTTTCACGCAGAAGACCGATACGGTACAGGCCGCGCTGGCCGCCACGGCCATTGGGCGCGGCATCCCGGCCACCCGCATGGATCTGGCGCTGCTGGCCGCCATTCAAGAGTTCGAGAACCGCGGCTACTCGGGCAGCCGCGTCATCCTGATGGTCTCCGATGGCGGCGCCCAGCTCGACGAGGCCACGCGCGAGCGCATCCGGGCCGGCCTGGCGCGCGAGAAGATCGGCCTCTACTGGATCTACATCCGCAGCGGCCCGAACTCGCCCAATCTCGGTACGGAAACCACGTCCGGCTACGGACTTGGGGAAGAGTTGGCGCTGCACCAATTTTTCAAGACCCTGGACACGCCCTACCGGCTGTACCAGGTGGACGACTCCGACGCCCTGGCCGCGGCGATGGCGGAAATCGACCGGCAGCAGAATTTCCCTTTGACGATCCATGAGCGGGTGCCGCGGCGCGACCACAGCGGCCTGTTCTACCTGGCGGCCTTGTTGTGCTGCGCCGGCCTGCTCGCTGTTCATGCCGTGCAAATGCGAAGCTGGAAATGAAACGGCGCACTGTTCACCTGTTCTTTGGCGCGCTCTGTCTGTGCCTGGCTGGCGTGGCGCTGGAGCGCGGGGGGCGGCTGCGCCAGACGCTGAAGCTGAATGCCGAAATCGCCCGCATGGCCGCCACCGCCGTGGACAAGGACACGGAGCCCGCGCCGGTCTCGGCGGCGCGGGAAGTGCAGTTGGCGCGGGCGTTGTCCCTGTCGCGGGGCGGCTTTTACGATGCCGCCTTGAAGGGCTATGCCGGCCTGATCCGTTCCGGTGAGCGCGATCTGTTGGCGCAGCAGGCGTTGTTCAATCTCGGCAACATGTACCTTCGGCAAGGCATGGCCCAGGGCGCCGAGGCTCTGCCGCTGTTTGAATTGGGCAAGCAGCGTCTGCGCGATCTGCTGCGCGTCGCGCCGCAGGACTGGGACGCGCGCTACAACCTCGAACGCGCCCTGCGGCTGGCCCCTGAAACGCAGGAGGTTTTCTCCGCCGAGCAGCAGCAATCGGTAGAAAAACGCAATGTCCGGGTGCCGGGTTTCGTTGCCGGAGACTTGCCGTGACGGCGGCGCCGCGGTGGTCCCGCCTGGTCTGGCGGCGCAACGGCGCCGCGCCGCTGACGCTGGCCTTGCTGCTGCTGGCGCTGGCGGTCTGGCCCCCGCGCGCGCAACTGCAACAGCCGGTATTCAACTGGCAGGTCAGCTTCGACATCACGCAAAGCATGAATGTCGAGGACGTCCAGCTTGGCCAGCAGGCCGTCAGCCGCCTGGCGCTGGCGCGCGCGGCCATGCGAGACGTTCTGGAGGCGCTGCCTTGCGGCTCCAGGGTAGGCTGGAGCGCCTTTGCGGGCTACCGCTCGCTGGTGCTCCTCACGCCGCTGGAGGTTTGCAGCCATTACGAGGAACTGCTGGACGGGCTCGATCGCATTGGCGACCGTATGCGCTGGATCAACGCCAGCAACATCGGCAAGGGCGTGACCTGGGCGGTACGCGGCGCCAAGGCCATCGGTGCGGATACGGCCTTCGTTTTCATCACCGATGGCCAGGAGGCGCCGCCGTTGCGCGGCAACGAAACGCCGCCGATGGGCGACATCACGCCCGGCGAAGTCAAGGGCTGGGTGATCGGCGTCGGCGGCGACGTGCCAGCGCCGATTCCCCGGGTCGATGGCAACGGCCAGGTCACCGGCTACTGGAAAGCGCAAGACGTGGTGCAGGGCAGTGCCATCGGGCAGAGCGGTACCCGCGAACACCTGTCCGAACTGCGGCAGGATTACTTGCGATCATTGGCTGGTCTGGTCGGCGTGGACTACGCGCGCCTGAACGCGCCGGACACACTGGTCAAGGCCATGCTGGAGCGCCGCTTTGCGCACAGTCAGCCGGCGGATGTCGATCTGCGCTGGATTCCCGCTGCACTGGCCTTGCTGCTGCTGGCCTGGCGGTTCGCGCCGGATACCGGCTGGCCGTTGCGCCGCCATGCCGTTCGGTGACCAGGATGCGGTCAGCGTTTGCCCGGCACCATGCCGCTGGCCAGGAACTTCAGCACGGTCGCGCCGCCGTGACTTGGGCCGGAGGGCGGGCAGGCGTGGCGTTCGATCTGCACGCCGACCGCCTGTACATTCTCGAACTTGCGCGGCTTGCGCACCTTGACGCGAACCCAGGCGGCGCCGAATTCGTCGATGAGAAAACCGGCGATCGTCTCCGCCAAAGCCTCCAGCAATTGCAATGGGTGCCCGGCCAGCAGGCGTTCGAGGCGTTCATGCACCAGGGCGTAGTCGATCGTGTCGCCAATGCGGTCGGTTCCACAGGCGCGCAAGCGCGGCAGCCCCGCGGCCAGATCGATTTCGATCGGCTGTGGATCGTGCAGTTCGGCGTCATCGATGCCAATCACGGTTTGGCCCCGGAAACCCTCGATGAAGATCACGTCCATCGAAGTGGGCAGGGCCGCCTTGCCTGCGGGCGCGCTGGTGTCGAAACCGGTGTCAAGCCGTGGGGTCGTGTTCAAGATGGTCTCCGGTTTTTCAGCGAGGGGCGGCGGCGTCACCGGCCTTGCGATCTTCTTGCTGCAAACGCCGCGCTGCACGGGTACACTAAAGCAATATACATGCCAGTGAATCGAGCGGCGGTTGCATGGCGTCGCTGCGGGTTGCCGGCGTACAAAGCGAGATACTGACAATGGAGACACTTGATGGCCTTGATGCATCGACATCCTGATCGACATGCACATCGTGTGCTTGAGGTGGCCGGGAAGGGGTTTCGGGAAGAGGGCGATGACCCCATCGCGCGCTCGTGGAGCCGCTGTATCGATCAGTACAAGCTCGACCCTGGCAGGCTGCGCGAGCCAGCCGTCATCGCGTCGGAGGATCTGCGCGGCAGGCGCGCGCTGTGCGCCGATGTCATCGAATGCGCGCGCTACGAGATGAACACGCTCTATCAGCAGCTTGCCGACGCGGAGTCGGCGGTGGTGCTGACCGATACCGATGGCGTGATCGTGCACATGGTGTCTTCGCCCGAGTTCGCCGCCGATGCCGAGCCGATGGGTCTGCGCGCGGGAGGCATGTGGGGCGAAGCGCAGGCGGGCACCAACGGCATGGGCACTTGTCTGGCGGTGGCCCATCCGATCTCGGTGCGGCGCGATGAGCATTTCTTCAGCCAGCTCACGCAACTGACCTGCTCGGCGGTACCGATCTTCGATCCGTCCGGCGAAATCATCGCGGCGCTGGACGTGACGAGCCGTTCCAGCCTGATGCAACAGCATGTGCTGGTGCTGCTGGGGATGACGGCCCGCATGATCGAAAACCGGCTCATCGACAAGCGTTTTCCCAACGCGCATCCGCTGCATTTCCATAGCCGGCCGGAATTCGTCTATACACTGCATGAGGGCAAGCTCGCGGTGGCCGCGGACGGGCGCATCCTGGCGGCCAATCGCAGCGCCTTGTTCCAGCTTGGCCTGCGCTCGATGGACGAGATTCGTTCGCGGCGCCTCGATGAGCTGTTTCAGACCTCGCTCGAAGAAATCCTGCAACGCAGCTTGTCATCGTTTTTTCATCCGGTGGTGGCTTACCGGGTCAATCCATCGCTGCGTTTTTTTGCCGTGGCGCGGCGTCCCGCATCCGAGGCGGTCAAGCCGCTGTCCGCACACTCGGCGCTGCCGGCGCCGGAGACTTTTCGCGCCGCATCGCCGCCGGGCGCCGCGAGCGCGGGCGTTTTCAAGGATACGCGGCTGATCGCGCACCTGCAAACCGCCCGGCGCGTCATTGCGCGCCGCACGCCGGTGCTGCTGTGCGGCGAAACCGGCTCCGGCAAGGAGGTTTTCGCGCGCGCGCTCCATGACGGCAGCCCGCACGCCGGCGGCGCGTTTGTCGCCGTCAATTGCGCCAGCCTTCCCGAGAGCCTGATCGAGTCCGAGCTGTTCGGCTACAAGGCTGGGGCCTTTACCGGCGCGCAGCGCAGCGGGCGACGCGGCAAGATATTGCAGGCCGATGGCGGCACCTTGTTTCTCGACGAAATCGCCGACATGCCGCTCGATTTGCAAGCGCGGCTGCTGCGCGTGCTCGACGAGCGCCAGGTCACGCCGCTCGGAACCGAGGAAACCCATGCGGTCGACTTCCAGCTCGTCAGCGCCAGTCACCGCCATTTACCGAGTCTGGTGTGCGAAGGCCGTTTCCGCGAGGACCTGTACTACCGCTTGGCCGGTATCGAGTTCAATCTGCCTGCCTTGCGCGAGCGCAGCGACAGGCGCGAGCTCATTCATGCCGTGCTCGCCGACGAAGGCGGCCCGCAATGCAAGCTCAGTCTGGAGGCCGAAAAGCTGCTGATGAGCCATCCCTGGCCTGGCAACCTGCGCCAGTTGCGCCACGTGCTGCGCAGCGCCGCCGCGCTGGCCGATGGCGGCGCGGTCACGCCGGCGCACCTGGTTTCGCTGAGCGCCGCGCCGCCCAGCCCCCTCGCGCCCGAGGCGAGCAGCGCCCAAGCCCGGGAGGCCAGCGCGCCAGCGCCTGGCAATGAGGCGCCGGAGCTCAAACTCACCCCGCTTCAGGCCAACGAACGGCAGGTGCTGCTGCAAATGCTCGCGCAGCATCACTGGAACATGAGCAACGTCGCCAAGGCGCTAGATGTCAGCCGCAACACCCTGTATCGAAAACTTCGCAAACTGCGCATCGACATCTCCCCGCCCGGCTGAGCCCGCGCCCCGCGTCATGGACGAGCCCAAGCGTTCGCGGCTGGCCTGGTGCCTTACCGGGTGCGGTCACTTCCTCGACGAGTCGCTTGCGCTGGCAGCCAGCTTGCCCGCGGTCGATTTGTTTTTGTCGGCCGCGGCCGAGGAGGTGCTGCCCATTTACAAGCTGGAGCTGAAGGCGCTGAAGTCGCGCTTTCGCATCTTCCGCGACAAGACCGCCAGCGGCGTGCCGGTCGGAATGCTGTATGGCGACATGTATCACACCGTGGTCATCGCTCCCGCGACCAGCAACACGGTGGCCAAGTGCGCCCTGGGCATCAGCGATACCCTGCCGACCAACATGTTCGCGCAGGCCGGCAAGCTCGGCATTGCCGGCATCGTGCTGGCGTGCGATACCGAACCGGTGGTGGTCACCCGGTCGCCGCGCGAGTGGGTGACGCTGCGGCCACGGCGCATCGAGCTGGACAACGTGCAGCGGCTGCGCGGCATCGACTTCTGCCAGGTGGCCCGCACCCCAGCCCAATTGCAGGCCCTGCTGCAAGCGCGGATGAAGGAGCTTTCTCTCGCATGGAACACATCGTCTTCCTGACCGGGCGGCTGGCCGAAGGCAGCCTGCGGCGGGTGCTCGGCGGCATCGAGGATGCGCCCTTTACCTGGGAGGTGCGGGACATCGGCCTGCAAGTGGCGGCATTGATGACCGCCGAAATGATCGCGCGCCGCGTGCCCGCTCCGGCGTTCAGCCAGGATGGCCGGGGGCAGCGGCGCGCCGACCGCATCATCGTGCCTGGGCGCTGCCGCGGCGATGTGCGGGCGCTCGGCGCCCACTTCGGCATCCCGGTCGAGCGCGGCCCGCAAGAGCTCAAGGACTTGCCGCGCCACTTCGACCGGGCCGCCCGCGCGATCGACCTGACGGCGTATGACGTGGCGATCTTCGCCGAAATCGTCGATGCGCCGAAGCTGACGGTGCGGCAGATCGTCGAGCGCGCCCGCCAACTGGCAGCCGATGGCGCCAACGTCATCGACCTGGGCTGCCTGCCCGAGACCCCCTTCGACCACCTGGCCGACAGTGTGCAGGCGCTGAAAGCAGCCGGTTTCGCCGTCAGCGTCGATTCCAGCGATGCGCGGGAGCTGCTGCGCGGCGGCAGGGCGGGCGCCGACTACCTGCTCAGCCTCACGCTGGACACCCTGTGGGTGGCCGGCGAGGTTCAGGCCACGCCGGTATTGATTGCGCGCGCGCCCGCCGATGAAGCCTCGCTGTACGCAGCCGTGGAGCACATGCAGCGCCAAGGCCGGCCCTTTCTGGCCGATGCCATCCTCGACCCGATACCGTTTGGCCTGACCGCCTCCATCGTGCGCTATCACCGACTACGCCAGCGTTTTGCCGACGCGCCGATCATGCTGGGCGTGGGCAACCTGACCGAGCTTACCGAGGCCGACACCAGCGGCATCAACGCGGTGCTGCTTGGCATCGCCGCCGAGTTGAAGGCCGCTGCCGTCCTGACCACGCAAGTCAGCCGCCATGCGTGCCGCGCCGTGCGCGAGGCCGATTGGGCGCGCCGCATCATGCACGCCGCCGCGCGCGCCCAAAGCCTGCCCAAGGGCATGAGCGACGCGCTGATGACCGTGCACGCCAAACACCCGTTTCCCGATACGCCCGAGGAAATCGACGAGCGGGCCGCGCAGGTGCGCGACCCCAATTTCCGCGTGCAGATTTCGCCGCTGGGCCTGCATGTGTACAACCGCGAAGGCATGAGGCTGGGCCAGAGCCCGTTTCAACTGTGGCCGCGGCTCGGGCTCCAGAACGATGCCGGTCATGCCTTTTACATGGGCGTCGAACTGGCGCGCGCCGAAATCGCCTGGCAACTGGGCAAACGCTACGTGCAGGATCAGCCCCTGGATTGGGGCTGCGCCGCCTTGCCGTTCCCCCCCGAGGAGGACAGCGGCTTCGAGCGCCCATGCCACAGCCCTGCCTGAGCCGCGAGCAACGTATGAACGAGCAGATATTCGAGGCCATCGTCACCACCCTGTCCGCCGGCGGGCAGGCGCACATTGCGCCAATGGGCATCTGCTACCAGGACGAGGCCATTGCGCTGATGCCGTTCAAGCCATCGGCCACGCTCGACAACATCGTCGCCACCGGCCACGCCGTGCTCAATATCGTCACCGATACGCGCGTGTTCGCCGGTTGCGTCACCGGGCGCGGGCGCTGGCCCACCCGCGCCTGCGAACGCATCGAAGGCGTGCGGCTGCACTGCGCCTTGCGCCACATCGAACTCAAGCTGATCGAATGCCGCGACGACCCCCGGCGGCCCCTGCTGCGCATGGCGCCGGTGCATGAGGCGGAACACGCACGCTTTGACGGCTTCAACCGCGCCCAGGCGGCAGTGATCGAAGGCGCGGTGCTCATCAGCCGGCTGCACCTGCTCGCGCCCGGGAAAATCGATCAGGAAATGGACTACCTGCAAATCGCCATCGACAAAACCGCCGGCCCCAACGAACGCCAGGCTTGGCAATGGCTGCGCCAGGCGCAAGCCAGCCACCGCGCCGCCGCCGCCAAAGCGCCCTCTCTCCAACTCTCCCCCGCAAGGGGGGAGGGAGAAAAACCAAGGCCAAAAGCGTTTTGCGACAGCCTCGGAGGGCAGGGGCGCAGGCCAGCGGCGGTTCCCCTGGCAACGGCTGCTGGCCCTCATCCCAACCTTTCTCCAGAGGGTGAAGGAGCCCAGCATTCAGCGCCGTTTTCGACCGCCGCCAAAGGCAGGCCGGCACCGTGATCCGCATGTTGGTCAGCGTCCGCAGCATCGAAGAGGCGCTGCTTGCCGCAACCGGCGGCGCCGATTTCATCGATCTGAAGGAACCCGTCAATGGCGCGCTCGGCGGCTTGCCGGTGGCAACGATTCGCGCCATTGTGCGGGCGCTGCGCTCGCAGGGCATTGGCCTGCCTGTCAGCGCCACCATTGGCGATTTGCCCATGCACGACTTGCCCCGCATCCTGGCGCAGGTGCAGGCCGTTGGCGCCTGCGGCGTCGATTACGTCAAAGCCGGCATCGAGCGCCACCCCGGCGCGCCCGGCGTGTTGAACGCGCTGGCTGGCAGCGGCTGGCCGGTGGTGCCGGTGTTCATCGCCGACCGTGGACTCGATGCGCGGCTGCTCGAACACGCCTGCGCGCTGCCATTTCCCGCGCTGATGCTGGACACCGCCGACAAGCGCGCCAGCAGCCTGTTCGATGCCGTGCCCCTGGCGCGGTTGCAAGGCGCGATCGCGCAGGCGCGCGCTGCCGGACGGCTGCTGGGCCTGGCCGGCGCCTTGCGCGCCGCGCACGCGCCCTTGCTGCATGAACTCCAGCCCGATTTCGCGGGCTTTCGCAGCGCCGTCTGCGTTGCCGGCCGCACCGCCGCCCTGTGCCCGCAGCGGCTGGCCGCGCTGGCCGCGCTGCTGCACAATACCAGCCAGTGAAAATTGTGATCCGCCCTTGGTTACGGACGCCGGTTCCATGCACGCCAGCCACGAATTTGCCGCGCAGGACATGCCGGTCAACGTCTGAAGCGCCGCCACGCCGGTTCCGCCCATCATGTCCAGCACAAGCGCAAATCGTCCGATCGGCATCTTCGACAGCGGCATAGGCGGCCTGAGCGTGCTGGCCGCGCTGCGCGCCGAACTGCCGCACGAGCGCTTCCTGTACTTTTCCGATGCCGGCCACGCGCCCTACGGCGAACGCGGCGGCGACTTCGTGGCCGCGCGCAGCCGCGCCATTGCGCGCGGCCTGGTCCAGGCGCGCGGCATCAAGGCGCTGGTCGTCGCCTGCAACACCGCCACCGCCGCCGCCATTCATGACCTGCGCGGCGACTGGCCCGAGCTGCCGCTGATCGGCGTCGAACCGGCGCTCAAGCCCGCCGCCACGCTCACCCGCACCGGACACATCGGCGTGCTGGCCACCCGCGGCACGCTGGCCAGCGCCAAATTCCGCGCGCTGCACGACAGCCAGACCCCATTGGCCCGGTTCCACCTGATCGCCTGTGATGGCCTGGCCAGCGCCATTGAGCGCGACGACGCGGCGCAAATCGACGCCCTGGCCGCGCGCTATCTGCGCGCGCTCGGCCCGCTGGGCGCGCGCGCCGGGCAAATCGACACAGTGGTACTCGGCTGCACCCACTACCCCTTTGCCCTGGCAACCCTGCGCCGCCACGCCGGCCCTGATGTACGCCTGATCGACACCGGCGCGCCGGTCGCGCAACAAACGCGCCGTTTGCTGGCCGCGCGCGGCGCGCTGCACGAAGGCCCCGGCGCACTCACACTCGAAACCAGCGGCCCGCCCGAAGCCATCCAGGCCGCCGCCGCGCGCTGGCTGGGGGTACGGTCAGAACATGGGCTGGGGTGAGCAAGCTCGTGCGCCACGAATGCGTCCAATGACTCTGAAGGTGGACGCAATACTGTAAAAACGAGGCTTGTTGCCCAGCAAAAACAAGTCGCATAATGAACTCGGCATGGGATACGGAAATAGAGGGCAAGATCAAGCTTCGCGTATTCCCCAATGGCATGGGCGGCGGCAGTCAGGGACAATGCAGACATGAAGCGAGCGAGGATCGTGGCGCGACCGGGGCACCAAATGACCGGTTGATCGCCAGAAGTACCATTGCTGATCTCCGCCGAGGTCAACAAGGCTCGACTGGAGAGTTTTAGACATCATTTTTAGTCAACACAATTACCTCAAATTATCAAAAGCAAGGAAGCGCACATGGATCGACGTTCTATTTTGATCGGGGCTGCAACCATGGCGGGCGGATCGTTTCTGCCTGCCCTAGCGCAGGAATCAGCTCGCCTCTATGTCGGTTTTTCGGCTGGCGGCGCGACGGACACCTTCGCGCGGATATTCGCTCCCGGACTGTCGGCTGAATTGCACCGCGCAGTGGTGGTGGAGAACCTGACGGGCGCTTCCGGCGCCATGGCCATCAGACCCGTGGAACGAGCAGCGCCAAGCAGCTCCACCTATATGCTATATCCGACCATGACCTTGCTCGGGCAGGTGCTGGCCAACCAGGAGCCGGACCTGACCAAGGTCACGCCCATAACGCTGCTGTACGAGCAATACAGCGTGGTGGCCGTAAACCCGCAAGTGGCCGGGTTCGAGAACGTGCATAACCTCAAGGATTTGGTGGCGCTGGCCAAAAACAAACCGGGGCAGATCAACTACGCCATTTTAGGTATAGGCAGTACCGGTCACCTTACCATGGAGTGGTTCAGTGACTTGGCCGGCATAAAGATGCAACCCGTAGCCTATAAAGGTGGCGCGCCGGCGGTCACCGACGTGTTGGGCGGACATGTGCCTTTACTGGTTCTGGATTCCACGGTAGTTGCACCGCATATCCAGGCGGGTAAATTGCGCCCGATTGCCGTCAATTACTCCGAGCGGATGCCTGGTTTTTCCGAGGTGCCCACGATGGCGGAACAGGGCTTCAAGGAGGTGTCGGCATTGCCGTGGGTGGTGCTGGCGGGGCCGCCCAACATGCCGGCGGCTGATGCCAATGCCGTGGCTGAGGCGGTGCGGCGCGCCTATGCCAAACCTGACCTCATCGAAGCCATGAAGCAGCAAAACATCGTGCCCAAAACCTCCAGTCCCCAGCAAGCGGCGCAACTCATGCGCAGCGATCTGGCGAAATGGAAAAAAATCATTCAGGAGAAGGGCATCAAGGGTGCGTAATCATTATTATTTCCGGTGTGGCAATCGAAGCCAACACCCCATTATTTTGGAGCCTGAAACCATTGCCGTATTGAGTCTCGCTGCGTTCACTTCAACCTGAAAACTGCATTTGACCGGTTAGGTGTTAATTATTCTGATTATTTGCGGCCTGACCCCGGTTATTTAGATACGATCTATTCATGCCAATGCTTCCCAGAAGGTGACGGGCGGCTTGCACCGCGGAATTTTCAAGGGCCGTGGCGCTTGCCTGGGACAGATACCAGCCAAGAGGCGCTTTCGGCATATAGTGTCCGCCCGTGCAAATGCTCTCATTGGAATTTAGACATTGCAGCGCCGGGCAGATGGGCGAATCGTTTGCATCCTTGATACATTGCTGCAATTGCTGGAATCTTGACGCGGGATAAGGCTTTCCATCCTGATAAAAAGGGTTTTCGTGAAGGATTGCCGCGCAATTTTCGTCAAATCCTTCGAAATAGTCGAGGTGCAGTTGCGGCCCGATAACGACGCCTTGGATCTGGGAATCGCTCAGGCTATCCACTGCTTCCTTGGCGCGAGCCGAACGTGTCGCCCAGTAAGCGTCTATAAATGACCATCCACTGTACTGTGACGGCAAGGATTCATCGCCAGTCTTCTTTTCTCGATGGATTTTTCGAAGAAACGATGAGAAAGGTGATTCGACATCCCACTTTTTTTCTATTTTTGCATCAAGAAAATCATCGCACCTCGTATCGTCTTTTTCGTTCGGCGCATTGCCGTCGATGCGCGCAATGACAACCGTTCCGGGCAGATTGCCATCACGTTTGACGGCGCGCAGAAGTTCCTCGAGGGTCGCCGCGCCTGAATTATCGAAGTATCCCCCATCGACAACCAATCTCAACTTCTTATCGCCGTCCAAAATGGTGCCGGGAGGCGAGATTAATGGGAAGCGAGCGCTCTCCAGCACAGCGACGCCTATCTGAGTTTTCAATTGGGGCTGGATAACGTTGGAGAAAATAGTGCGCTCGCCGTTGTCAACGACCGTGGCGGTAAACAACAAGATCGGGCCGCCGTTGGGCACGCCGGCGTTCGACTCATCGAGCGTGGCGGCAAAAGCGCTTGCTGTTGCCGTCATCGGATCAACAACGACTAATCTCAATGCATCGAATGCGCCTTGCTGCCAACTTTCCAGCAGGGCCTGCCCTCTGTAGGCGTTCCCGGCTGGCCGCAGCAAATCAGTCGTCAGCGCGGAGGTCAGCGCTGCCGTCAAATGATCCGCGAGCAAGGTATTGCGAACCAGGTTAAATAATGGGCGCCGCGCATCAATTCCCCAATAGGTTTTTCCTTCAGGAATTTGAGCGCGTTTCCGTTGTTCCTTGCAGTCGGCCCAGAGGTCGCCCCCTTTGATTTTATTTTCCTTGCTTAGCCTGACAAATTCGGCGCGCATCACGGCCCAGGTTGCGATGCCAAGGCTGCCCCCCGAAACGCCGCTTGCCGCATAAACATGAGAGCCGAAGTCGCCGCAGGTCGCATCATCGGCTATGGCGAGCACTTCAGCCGTATACAGCGCCGCGCGCAAACCACCGCCGTCGGCGTGGATTGCGAGTGGTATCCCGCTTGGCGGCTCGACGCCGCCGGATTCCGGCGCTGCGGCGGGTGCGTCCGGCAGTGGGGCCGCAGTATCCGTGATAAGCCATTCCTGCCCGGTTTTCTCATGGTGAAAAAATAATTCCACACCGATCACGATGACGATGATTGCAACAGCGGGGCGGCCAAAGCGCCGCACGGCAAGCTGCAAACAAGCCCATGTCAAGGCCAGCCATGCCAGCCAGACCATTGCAACCGATGCACTCCCGGCTTTGTACAAGGTGCGCACGATCATGGGCGGCCACGGAAGCTTGAAAACCAGGATCAAGACGATCAGCCAGAGCAGCGAGACCAAGACAAAAAACCAGATCAGCGAGTGCTTGTTTTGGGCGGGAAATGACAGGCCGAGGAAACGGATGGCGACCCAGGCAAGAAAGGGCGTGGCGCTGCTCACGATGGCGGCCACGGCGGAGTCCCCGTTATCCAAGGCCACGAAAAGAGTGAAGCTGCAGATCAGTGTCGCAATGGCCGAGTAGATGCCTGTTTTCCATTTGGTGGACGCTCCCAGCCAGTTCAGCAGAAGCCTGGGAAGCAGAACAAGGGCCGGTATGATTGCCATGTTTGCGACCGCCATTAAAACGGATACAATGAGATCGTCGCCATTCTTGCCAGCCAATATATATGCGAAATGAACGGCGAAAAGCGTGCCTATGAAAATGATGGCCGTGTACCGCCGGCGCCTTTTATCATGCTCCGGCATCATTGAGCTGGAATGGTCAAATTTTGGCAGCCCGGTGACCCAGACAATAAGCACCAAAACCAGCGCGAGGAAAGACCCCGCCAACCAAAACAAGGCATAACCATAAACGCCGAACAAACCGACAAGGTTCAAGTTTACGCCGATGCCCAAAAGGATATCGCGCGCCTGACTTTGAGATGTCAGCAGCCAGCCAACCGCGGCCAGACCCAGGGTGCCGATCCATGCCCTGTGGAAGATCAGGCTCCACCATTCATTATGGAAGGCAAGGTTATACAATCTGGCGAAGCAATCGGTCCAATGACCAGGCTGGCACGTGGATCGCTTCGGCCCGCGATCGGTCTCCGGCTGCGGCGGTTGATTTTTAACCGATGGCGGTAACGGTTCGTTCTCGTCCATCCAGACACTCCTTATTCAGCGGCTCACACCTGCTGCGCCATAGGTGTGTGGGCGTAGACTTTATGGTATTCAGCGCTGCCCAGCAATAGCTCGGAAAGGGTAGTCAACTGGCTTTTGTGCAGCACGGCAATCGGAAAGGCCGCGTCGCTGGCGAGTTCGGCAAACTGTGCGTCGATGACGCCGGCTTCGCCCAGTTGCCGCAGACTGAGTTTCGGGTCGATGGCGCACGATTTGACGATGAGCAACTGCTCGGCATTCAGGCGCTTGGCCAGGTCCAGCGCAATCGTGTCGGAACTGGCGCCCCAGTGGGTTCTGGCGTCCATGCGCTCGCGGCGCAATTCCAGCGGCAGCCACAGCGCGGTTTTTCCCCGCCGCAGCAACTGCGGGATGTCGGCGCTGCGTTCAACCAGTTGCAGCGCGGGGTTGAGCGCCTGCATCTGATAGGCCGTCTGCGTCATTGCCAGCACGGCCATGTTGTGGGCCGCCAGGTCATCGAAGCGCCACCGCGCCTGCGCGCGCCGCACCTGGTCGGCGAAGCCGCCGCCGCCGCCAACGATGACGGCGCGGCCGCCGCCGATGCGCGCCAACAGTTCGAGCCACCGCGGCAGCGCCGGGTCGTCGCACAGGCTGCCGCCAATTTTCACCACCCACATCAGGGTTGCTCCCTGGCCAGCAAGGCGGCCACCGCCACGCACGGCGCGCACACCTGGGCCCAGGCCACCGTTGCGGCAGCCGCGTCACCGGCGGTGGAGGCCACCCGCGCGCCGTAGCTGACGACGCGGTACGGCGCGCCCGGGCTGGCGGCGCGCGCCAGTTCTGGCGCCAGAAAGGCCCCGCAGCCGGCGCTGACCAGCACGGCCCCGGGCGACAGTGCGTAGCGCCGGAGCACGCGGCGCAACTGCGCGGCCATGGCATCGAGCTGCGCTGCGCGCCAGGCGCGCGCCAGGCGCAACCACTCTTCGGCGCTGGCGTCGCGCGCGTCCAAGCCGATCATGCGCGCCAGGCGCTGGCGCGTTGCCGCCAGGCTCTTGGGGCCGTTGTCGGCGGCGGGCTGTTGGTCGTGCGCCGGCTCCAGTTCGTTGCACAGCCGGTAGATGTCGGCGGTGGTGGCAAAGAACTCGTTCATGACCTGGTGCGCGAGGCCGCGCCACTCGATTTGCTGGGTCAGCGCGCACAGCGGCGTGCGCACCACGCCGTGATAGACCAGTTCGCCGCTGGCCAGGCGCTCGGCGTCGCTGCGGCTGGCGCTCAACACGCGCCCGTTGCCGAAGGCGATCAGGTCGGTGGTGGTGCTGCCAATGTCCACCAGCACGCCTTCAGGCAGCGCCGAGGCCACGTGCCGCGCGGCGGCCAGCCAGTTGGCCGAGGCGATGTGCCGCCATTGGCCGGCGGCATCGGCGGCGGCGCACCAGCCGGCATCGCCGGCAAAAAAA
>JGI24705J35276_12238759_pt1 | contig 53597 bp, 39 predicted proteins | sample TergutNt197P4_FD_35276 | JGI IMG/M metagenome (IMG submission 35276) | reverse complement strand
GTAAGGAATAAAAAAGTTAAAATTTACCAAAAAGCTGGCGCAGCCCGAAGGGTTTGGTCAAAAAAGAGCCAACTCCGTTGTTGCGGCTCCTATCAATAGGCACCGCTATTGCTTCGTCCCCGCGCCTAGGATTTGGCCCTTTTTTGACCAAACACAAGCGCATTATATATATGTCCACACACCCTAAACAATTACTTATGAAATTTACGGAATTATCAATAAAAGGCGCTTTTTTAATAGAAATGGAAGAACACTCCGACGAAAGAGGTTCTTTTGCAAGGCAGTTTTGTAAAAAAGAAATGTCAAAATACGGCATAGCTTTTGATATTAAACAATGCAATATTTCCAAAAATTACAAATCCGGAGTTTTACGCGGACTTCACTGCCAGAAAAATCCGTATCCGGAAACCAAAATGGTTTCCTGTGTAAAAGGCTCCTGTTTTGACGTTATTGTAGATTTAAGAAAAGATTCGCCGACTTATTTAAAATGGCAGTCTTTTATATTGTCGGAAAACAATAATAAAATTTTGTATATCCCCGGCGAATGTGCCCATGGTTTTCAGACGCTTGAAGACAATACGGTTTTATATTATATGGCAGGAGAGTATTTTATGCCTGAATACTGCTCGGGCATAAGATGGAACGATCCTAAAATAGGCGTTAAATGGCCTGAATGTAAAAACAGAATAATGAATGCCAGAGATAAGAATTATGAATTACTCTAAAAAAATAATCTTAGCAGGCGCTTCGGGACTTATAGGCAAAGAAGCTATAGAACCGCTTCAACAGGCTGGTTTTGACGTTTACGCCTTAACAATTGACAGCTTAGAAGCTGAAAAGTTGGAAATCTGGGAAGCAAAACAGCGTCAAAATGAAGTAAAAAAAATAAACTGCAATTTATTTAATATCAACGAAATAAAAGAGGTATTTGAAAACGTAAAACCCCGATACCTGCTGAATTTTGCATGGACGACTGCCGGAGATTATTTAACATCCGATATAAATTTTGACTTTTTAAAAGCAGGCCTCAACCTGCTGAAATATTTCTCCGAAAACGGCGGGAAGAGGGCTGTTTTTTCGGGAACATGCTTTGAATACGCATTTAAAGATCCTCCTTTAAAAGAAACGGACGAAGCCCGTCCGCAAACAGTATATGCCAAATGCAAAAATTATTTAAGAGAGATTGCGCAATTATATTGCGGCCAAAACGGCATAAGTTTCGGCTGGGGCAGAATTTTTTATGCATACGGACATGGCGAAAACGAAAAAAGGCTTACCGCCCACATAATAAAAAGTATAAAAAATAATAAGGAAGTAATAATAAATAGCGGCGGCCTGATTAGAGATTACATATACTCAAAAGATATCGCAGGCGGTTTTGTAAAACTTTTAGACAGTGAAGTCAAAGGCACAGTAAACATATGCACCGGCAAAGGCATAAAACTTGCGGATTACGCAATGACCATAGCAAACAAACTCGGCCGGCCAGACTTAATTAAAATTTTAAATGAACCGACAACCCAGCCTCCGGTTATAGTCGGAGACAATACACGGCTAACGCTGGAAGCCGGGTATCAAATACAATATTCTTTAGATCGGGCGATTGACAATATATTAAAGTTATAGATTTACGCCGTAAATATCCTAAGATAAAATTTTATTATTTAGTATAATTATTAAAGAAATAGAAAAAAATATTTCATAATTTGCGACGGATTGTGATTTATATTTTACAATGCAAAAAATTAAAAACATTTTAAAATCATTTCCAAGGCACTGGGTAGTGGCCGGCTCGGCATGGACAAGCAAAGTCATCGTTTCGCTGGTCAGTATCGTAAGCATCAGGGAGCTTCTTTCTTATTTGGGCGAAGAAAGATACGCGGTTTATCTAATAGCTTATTCGCTTACCGTATGGTTTCTTTTAACACAGTTTAACATAGGCACTTCTTTGCAAAACTTTATATCGCAGTCTCGCGCTAAAAACGAAAATTACGATAAGTACATGCTTTCGGCTTTACAATGCATATCGCTGCTTTTTATTCTATTTTTTATTTTAATACTTTTTCTGTCAACCCCGGCGCAAAATATGATTTTCAGAAAATTCCCAATGCTTGATGAACCCGTAGTTTTCATTATCGGAATAATTTCATTGATAACCGCTCTTGCCGGGATAGTTTATAACGTTTATTTTGCAGAACATAAAGGATATATTCCCAATATTTTTCCGGCAATAGCGGCTGTCATATCTTTACTTTTGATTTTAATCGTCAAACATTATAACGTGTCAGCAAGCATAGTAACCGCTTTATTAATTTTTACCGGACCGCAGCTTTTATTTATTTTATTTCTATTTTTTAAAACGTTTAAAAAATTCTTTAGCCGTATTTTTGAGTTTGATTTCGCAAATATAAAAAACCTTTGCCTGCGCGCGTCCAAATTTTATCTTTTAGGAATTTTAGGAATTATTTATACGCAAACCGATTATATAATAGCTTCCCAGGTTTTATCCGCCGAAGAAATCATCAGATACGGAATATTTATGCGTTTTTTCTTGTTTCCCATATTTATTTATGAGTCTTTGCTGACAGCGGCGTGGCCGGTACGAGGAGAAATGTTTATCAAAAAAAATTATGCTGTTCTAAAAGGAATGATTAGCAGATACTCTTATTACGGCATAATTATAGTCGTTTTATGTGCTGTTCCAATTTTTATATTTTCGGATTTTCTCATAAAAATATTAGCGCCGGATTCAAATATAAAAGCCGGCGCCGGATTTATTATTTTATTTACCGTATATGCTGTCGTGAGAACATTATACACCAATTATTCATATTTCTTACAAAGCGCAAACGTTTTAAGAATTTTCATGTATTTTATGCCTTTCCAAATAATAACAAACATAGTCTCACAATATTATTTTGCTAAAATATACGGAGCCGAAGGTATAGTAATAGGTTTAATTTTATCGCTGGTTTTAACTTCTCTTTGGGTTCTGCCTATAAAAACTTATAAGGTTTTGAAATAGTATGTTGATACGATAATTCAAACAAGCGTTTTTAATATTACAGTCAGGAGAATATATGAAAAATACGGAAACCAGAAAACTCGGGTTCTTGAAATTGAGATTTACAGTTAAAAAAGGCTCAAAAAAAGAGCAAGCGATTTTGAAAATAATTAAGTTTGAAAATTATATTAAACATCTTATAAGATTATCATTAGGAAGATTATTCAATATAAAAAGAACTTTACACAGTTTTAAACTTCAAGGCATTCAATTTCATTTCTATGATACTTTTCCTTCGTTTTCCGCAAAAAATATTGCGGAAGAATTAAACAACAATATAAGTTATAAGTTTGATAATCTTGATTTTAAGCCTGGAGATATAGTTGTAGATATAGGCGGCAATATAGGAATGGTTTCAATATTTCTCACAAAAAAATATCCTTTCTTAAAAATTTATGCTTTTGAGCCGGTTAAAGAGAACTTTGATAATTTTAAATCCAATATCCTCTTAAACAAAATATCCGACGGTATAATACATTTGGAAAATAAAGCCGTTACAAAAGACGGAAGGAATGTAAATTTGACATTTATGCGGGAGAATAGCGGAGGGTCTAATATTTTCGAAATTCCCAATATGACAAACAAAAAATCCAATATAAGCGAAAGCCTGACTTTGGAACAAATTTTTTTAGAAAACAATATCAAAGACTGCAAACTTTTGAAAATGGATTGCGAAGGCGCCGAATATGAAATTTTATATAATGCTCCTGTGAGTATTTTATCAAGAATTAAACACTTGCGCGGGGAGTTTCATGCAAACGAACATATTCCGAATTCTAATCCGCATAAATTGCTTGAATATGCCGGACAATATATAATAAACATAGACGTTGATATAAATGAGGATATATGAAGCAATTTATAAGCTATTGCCCGAATAATTTCGAAGATATAATTTTATCCGTCATTTTGTCCGACATCGGAAAAGGATTTTATATCGATGTGGGAGCAAATAATCCCATAAGGGAAAACGTTACAAAACATTTTTATGATAGCGGCTGGCGCGGGATAAACATAGAGCCTTTAAAAGAAGAATTCGACTTATTGCTAAATGACAGACCGAGAGATATAAATTTAAATATCGGAGTGTCAAATAAAAAAGATAACCTGGAATTTTATGTTAGCGGCGAATTGACGACCTGCGCGCAAGACGTAATTGACAAAAATAAAGACAAGAAAACATGCAAAAAAGAAGTTGTTCCGGTTGAAAGGCTTTCGGATATTTTAGATGAATGCATAACCGAAAATACAGAAATAAATTTTTGTAAAATTGACGTTGAAGGCTTTGAACGCTCCGTTTTAGAAGGCCTTGATTTTACAAAATACCGTCCGCAAGTTTTCTGCATAGAATCTATAGATCCTATAGAACAGAAACCGTCGTATAATTTATGGGAAGATATTTTGGCAAACAACAATTACGTTTTATTATTTTCATACCGCTCAAACAGATATTACGCAGATAAACAAAACGAATCATACTGCAAAATCTCAAAAAAATTCAATATTGCGTCAAATTCAAATATTCCTTCTATCTCTCATATCAACGGCACTGTTATTAAAATTTTAATTTCCGCATTAAAAAGCATATGGCATTTATTGCCGTATAATTTTCGCATAAATACAGTATTGCCTTATCGTACAAAGTACAGCATACCTTATGTTTTAAAATTACGCTGCTCGCGTTTGCTTCGTAAATTAAATGCCGACTATGACGTCCGATTCCATATAATAAAATAAAAAATGAAAAAACAAAGCGATGACAAACATTTCTTAATACTTGCAAGGTCGCACATAGGCGATTTTATATGGACGACTTCCGCCGTAGCTATCATAAAAAAGAGAAATCCGGCATCAAAAATCACAATTATTGCCCCGAAAAGTTTATCGGATTTTATAAATAACAACCCCATTTTTGACAATCACTTATATTATAATTCGTCTCTTTTGGGATCTTATAAAAAACTTGTCCGTTATTTCTATAAAGTTTTTTTCATTTTAAAAACATCTTTTTATTTTTTATTTAAAAAAGCGGATTTCTGTTTTCTTTTCTCGCCTGAACCTTTTCTGACTAAAGCAGCTTTATTTTTTAACGTGAAAAAATTTATTTTCCCTAAATATGAATGCTGCGGCTGCAATAACAGAAGCATAGAAAGCATTATTTTAAACAAATATATAAATAAACGGCGTCTCATAGAAATAGATACACCGCAAGACGCAGACAATATCCATTGTTCCGAAATATACCAAACCTTAGTCCGTTCTTTTTTTAATATAACGGACATTGGTTTGCCTGTCATTACGCCGTCAAGCATGACGGATAAGATAAATTCTCTTATCGAAACGTCCAAATCAAAAAAAATAGCCTTGTGTTTTCAAGGAGCTAAAGGTTCAAATTTCATATTGCCCCCGCGGCATTCGGAAAGCATTATTGCTCAAATATCCAAAACGCTGCCCGCCGCTTTCTTTATAGTCGGAGGAAAAGAACAAACAGAATACGGCGATAATTTAATCTCTAAATTATTGATGAAAGATAAAGATATAGAAATAAAGAACTTATCCGGAAAAACCTCTCTTTTGGAATTAAAATCACTGCTGGGATCTATGGATTTGCTTATATCCGTCGATACGGGAATCGCCCACATTGCGGCAACCCAGAGGATAAATTCCATAACCATTTTCGGCAAGGTTTCTCCGAATTACGCAATGCCGATGTCTCCGAACAATGTATCTATTTACTCTAAAACAGAGTGTTCGCCATGCCTCTACGGCCGCGTATTTGAAGGAAAGGATTGCGCTTATAAAGAACCTTTTTGTTTACAGTCCGTTTCAATATCTAATATTGTCAATGCAAGCATAAAATTGTTAAAATAGTGTCCGGTATTATAAATTAACTTCAGGTATTTAAATGGATTCCATAGATATAAGCGTCATATTAGTCAACTATAACACAAAAAATTTAACTGTAAACGCAATAAACTCCGTATTTGAACAAACAAAAAATATAAGTTTTGAAATTATTGTCGTTGACAATAATTCTACAGACGGCTCTGTTGAAGAATTTCAAAAACTCTTCCGGGACAAAATAACTATATTAAAATCCGAAAATTTAGGTTACGGGCATGGAAATAACATGGGAATAAAACAAGCGTCAGGGAAGTATGTTTTTTTATTAAACACCGATGCTCTGTTATTAAACAATGTTATGAAGATTTTATTCGATTATATCGAAACAAACCCAAAGTGCGGGGCATGCTCGCCTAACATTTACGATATTAACGGAAAATTTACGCATTCAAAAGGCATCTTTCTTAAAAACAATTTTTCGGCTTTATATAATCTTGTTTTTCATCATATATATCATAAATTAAAATTTCTGCATCACGTATTCTCAAAAAAACCGTCAAAGGCCCAATGGTCAAGTTTTTGCGCCATTTTAATGAGAAAAGACGCAGTTGAAAATGCCGGATATTTTGACGAAGATTTTTTTCTATACTGCGAAGATGAAGAGCTGTCGTTTAGAATGGTTAGCAACGGTTATGATTTCTATGTAGTTCCCGAGGCAAAGGTACGTCATCTGGAAGGCGGTTCATTTGACTGCGGCATACAAAAAAAAGAAAAAAGATTACGGCTTATGACATACAGTAAATTTATTCTATTTGAAAAAGAATACGGAAAAAATGCGCCGCAAAAACATTATGAAGAAAGATTAAGATTTTTTTCACTCATAAATTTTTTAAGCCTGGGATTTTTAAGTAATCGGTGCAAAAACAGAAAACGGATACTTATTGAAGAATATGAACGATACAAAAAACTCAAACCATCTTGATTTTATCGACGTCATATATTTGGCATACGGCAAACCTGAATATAACGTTTATGCCAAAATATTTTTTGACAGTTATAAAAAACACAATGCCGGATTTAATCACAATTTATTCATAGCCGCAAAAAGTTATGAGCATAATCCGACCGCCTACAAAGAATTGACTGAGCTTGCCAAAGAAAATAACGCAAAAACCATTGAGTTACCCGATGACGGAATGGAATTCGCGGCTTTTTACAGAGCGGCTAAGCAATGCAAGTCCAAATACATATTCTGTATAAATTCAAGAAATATTATCCTGAAAAACGGCTGGCTTAATTTTTTTGCGCAAGCCGCAATAAACAATGAAAGTTACAAGCTTATCGGATCAGCAGGCTCGTGGGAAAACATATTTCCGAATATATTTTTGAAAATTTTTAACAAAATATTCAAACGCTATCCTAAACAAAATGCGCCGGAACTGCAGTTAATCAAAGAAACTGTGAACTTAAGAATAAAAGCTTCAAGAATTAAAGACGCCATATTCAGACCTTGTTTTTTTCCTAATTTTCATATTCGCACCAATAATTTCTTAATAGACAGACAATTATACATAGAGTATATCGATAAGTATGGATTTCCGCGCAACAAATATGAATCGTGTAAAATAGAAAGCGGACACAACAGCCTTACAAGATTTATACTAAACCGGGGATTTGACATCGGCGTTATCGGAGCAAACTCAAAATTATATAAAACGCACGAGTGGGATAAAAGCGAAACTTTCAGAAATTCTTCTTCCGATAATTTGATTATAGGAGATCATCACTGCAAACACTATTTAAACTGTACAAAAAATGTTAAAATATATCTCGAAAAACAAACTTGGGGTTACAGCGCGACCGAACAACAAGAAAATAAATGCAAATAATTTAAAAAAGGAAAATGCATATGACGAATTTTATTAAAAATTATTTAAAGAGAGGCTGTTATGCCAACAAAAAGAACAATTAAAAACTTTATTAAGATAATTCTGCCTGAATTTATTTTCAAATTTTACAGAAGCATACTCCGGAGACAGCAAATAAAACTGCAAGAACAAATATTGCAATATTTTTTGCAGTTAGATAAAGAATCAACCACCCCCCCCCCTCGACGGAAATTATTGAAATAATAAATTTTTTCAAAAAAAATGATTTTTCAGCATTCCCGTATGAATGGATAAAAAAATACAATTCTTCTAATATAAGTGTTAATTTCGATCAATCGTGCTATATGCATTATGTTTATCACAAAAATAAAAAATTATATTTTCCAAAAAATTTGAATAAAGAACAAATCGCCTGTGTATATAATGGTTTAATTACGGAACAAGACGAATATTCTCCACACAGATACGAAACTTCTGATTATACAGTCAAGTCTGGAGATATTATCGCTGATATAGGAACAGCCGAAGGAATGTGGGCTTTAGAAAATATAGAAAAAGCTAAAATTGCTTATCTATTTGAATGTGAAAAGCCTTGGATACAAGCTTTACAAAAAACATTTGAACCGTGGAAAGAAAAAATTATCATAGTCAATAAATTCGTATCGGATAGAACGAAAGGAGATGAAGTTAAATTAGATGATTTTTTTCAAAATAAATCCATAAATTTCATAAAAGCGGATATTGACGGCGCCGAAATAGAAATGATTTCAGGAGCCGGAGAAATATTGAAAAGAAAAGAAGATCTAAGGCTATTGCTATGCAGCTATCATAAAGAAAATGATGCAAAACAGCTTGAGGAAATTCTTATTTCAAACGGTTTTTCAGCCGAATTCTCGAAGGGGTATATGATATTTTCTTACGATAAAAATTTAAAAAAACCATATTACAGACGAGGGCTAATACGCGCTAAAAACTATTAAAATTAATATCTTATTGATAAACCAGTACCTCTTTCTGGAGTAGAAAGCTTATTAAAAATTCAAAATATTAAATCTAAATATAAATAATTTAAAAAAGGGAAATGTATATGACGAATTTTATTAAAAATTATTTAAAGAAACGCTTATCCGCATATCAAAGAATGAAGTTGAGAATATTTGCAACAAATATTTTATCCGTATTTTTCAGCGGCAATCTCAATAAATTGGCGCAATTATGCGGAACCGGTAAAATAGGCTCGCATTGTTATACCCAGCATTATATGACGCATTTTAAAAAATTCAGACGAAAAAAAATCAAATTATTGGAGATTGGCGTAGGAGGTTATGAAGATCCGAATATCGGAGGGCATTCCTTAAGAATGTGGAAAAAATATTTTCCTTTAGGGGAAATTTTTGCTATTGATATTTACGATAAATCCGCATTACAGGAACGTAGCATTAAAATATTTCAAGGAAGCCAGGTCGATAAAGATTTTCTTGACGAAGTAACAAAAGAAACAGGAGAATTTGACATTATTATAGATGACGGAAGTCATATAAACGAACATGTTATTACAAGTTTTAAATTACTGTTCCCAAAGTTAAAAGACGGCGGAGTATATGCGATAGAAGATTTACAAACCTCATATTTCCCAGACTGCGGGGGCGACAGTAAAAATCTGAACAATCCGAATACCTCAATGAATTTTCTTAAAAGTTTAACGGATTGTCTAAACCATGCGGAATTTTTGCTGCCGGATTACAACAAAACATATTTTGATAAAAAAATAATATCAATACATTTTTATCATAATCTGGTTTTTATTCATAAAGGAAACAATGACGAAACGTCAAATATGGTGTCGAACGGATCATTGATAAACGCCTAAATCAAAAACATAGTCGTATTTAAATCCGCAGCTCATTAAATATGCTCCGGCAGTTCCGTTAGTAAGCCCGCCGACAAAGCAGTCGCATTTTGACAGAATATTTATTGACGACATATACTCAAGATTAGTCAAATATCTGTCGTTGACCCTTCTGGATGATATTTCGGAAATAAACCTGAATTTTTTACCGGTATCTCCGGCCGAATATCTTTTCTGTCCGTTGACAAGAAGTTTTGAATTAAAACGGCGTTTGAACAGCTCGTAAACCTTTTCGCTTTCCGTGGCAAGATATATGAACGAACAATTATAACTTTGCATAACTTTATCCGCTTTATCCGCCGCATCTTCTATTTCAGGCTGTATATGGTGTCCGGAAGGCTTATTGATTGTGTAATCCGTGCCTCTGACAAGGCATCCTAAAATATTTTTTTTACCGGAAACAATCCTGTTAAAATCAGCATTTAAATAATTCTCGGTCTCTTTATTAAAATGAATATAACGTTTAAAAATTCCGCGAAAATATTCAAGTCTTTCTTTATTTTGCGCTATGCAAATATCTGGGAGCAGTGAAAATTCCCGGGAAGGAGTCATTCTTTTCGATAATATTACATTTTTAGCCTTGGAAATGTCTTTTGTTCCATATCCTTCAGGCTGTTCGAAATATTGGCTGTATTTGATTTCCCACGAATTGTCTATTTTTTTATCTTCAATTACCGGAATATATCCTTTTTCTTTAGCGTAAGCAATATGTTCCGAAACATTGCACATAATAGTGCCTAATCCGTCAATTGTTCCGACTTTCTCTCTTATTACATAAAAAGTTTTATCGGGATATTCTTCGCCGAAACTTACATTTTTCTGCTTATCAAAAACAATGTTTTGCAGGCGGTAGCGTATGCTGCGTAAGAATCTGTCCGGTCTTAATTTATACAAGGTTATGTTTTTAAGAAACGGTTTTTGCGGCGCGCAATGAATAACTTTATAAGGCGGAGGTATTTGCATTTATATTTCTCTCGCATTCAGAAATTTCATTCCCGAAATACTTTTTTATTTGTTCATTAAGGTTTCTATTACTCGCCTACAATCTTTATCAAAACCCTTTTTCTTCTCATTCCGTCGAATTCTCCGTAGAATATTTGTTCCCACGGTCCGAAATCAAGTTCACCGTCAGTTATGGCAACAACGGCTTCTCTGCCCATAATCTGCCTTTTTAAATGAGCGTCTCCGTTATCTTCTCCGGTTCTGTTGTGCTGGTAAAGAGAAATCGGCTCATGCGGCGCAAGTTCTTCAAGCCATCTTTTATAGTCATTATGAAGTCCTGATTCATTGTCATTGATAAATACCGACGCGGTTATGTGCATTGCGTTAACCAATACAAGACCTTCTTTTACCCCGCTTTCGGTCACGGCTTTCTGGACTTCATCGGTGATATTTATAAAATCGACTCTTTTGTCAACATTAAATATAAGTTCTTTTCTGTAAGTTTTCATCCGCAATCCTTAGGGCTTGTTTTGACCAAACGCATGTGCCGCGCCCTAGCTGTTTTATATAATTTTCATAACGGCTTCCAACATTTCTTTCGGAGTTATGTCGAGAACGCACGGACGTTCTCTTTTACATACGGAGCCGTAATAACAATCGCATTTTGTGGAAGGTTCTACTATCACGCCGCGTTTATATAAATAAAATTCATTGGCATTGAAAATATTATTCATAAGAGCTACTGGTTTCCGTAAAGCCGTGGCAATATGCAGCGCCATGGTGACCTGCGTAACAACTGCAGAACAAAGCGAAATAAGCGCAATAAATTCCTGCAAAGAGAAATATCCCGGATAAAAAACGCCGGTGTTTTTCTGTATTTCAGAATTCATTTCGTGTTCTGCTTCGCCGCCAAGCAATATCGGAAAGCAATCATTTTTAATTAGCGAAACCGCTAATTCTTCCCAATATTCACGCGGCCATAGACGCGTTTTCCAACGGGGACTGCAGCCCGTATTTAAACCGATTATTTTTTTGCCGCCCGCCTCCTTTTGCTTAACAAAATCAAATTTTTTCGCCAATTCTTTATCATAATTAATCAAATACGGCTCGTCATTAAATTTAAGATGGCAAATTTCAAAAATTTCTTCCGCATAGTGCTTTGTGTTATCTTTTGACAGCCGGTCAAAAAAACCGGTAAGCAATTTATGTTCCGCAGCTGGAGTAGCGGCGGCAATATGATCATGTTTTGTATCCCAGATATAGCCGTACTTTTCATCCGCAGATACATCGGAAAGAAGCGCGCATGCTTCAACTTCTTTATCAAGGTTAACGGCAATTTCAAATTTGCGGTGCAATATTGCGTAAACGGAAACAAAATCAAAATGCATTATTTCGTCTATGCCGTCTTTTGGCAAAATTTCCGGAAAATGCGTTACCCATGTTATATTACAATTCGGATATTTATTGCGGAAATAAACGGCAAGCGGCGTTGTGCGTATAACATCGCCTATCGCTCCTAATTTTATAATTAAAATACGTTTTTCAACGGGCGTAAATTCCTTACAACTGCCGCATTGCGCTCCGCTTTGTTTATTGGGTTTGCAAGGAATGTTTCCTCTAAAAAACCGACAGTCAAATTTAATGTTTTGCATTACGAGTAGTCCTTTCTATTTCGCTTATATACACATGCTCATAGTTTTGCCAAGTGTAATTTTTTGCAATAAATTCGCGTGAAGATGTTTTAATCTTACCGTATTTGCCGGGATTATCAGCTATATCGGTAATTTTTTCACAAAACTCTTGAGCGTTACCGGCTATTAGAAAATCTTTTCCATCCTCCGCGCCGACAATCGCTTTGGCAGCCAAAGGAGTAATCACATTGATTGAGCCGAGCGCCATAGCTTCTAAAACTTTATTCTGAATACCCGAGCCTGTCTGCATCGGGGCAACTACGGCCATTGCGGACTTTAAAATCACAAAAGGGTCTTCAACAAAACCCGTAACAGTGATATTTGAATTATTTTCCGCTAATTTAAAAATTTCATGAGTAGGACATGCTCCGGCTATAATAAACGGTATTTTAGAGCCTATTTTGCCGTGAATATTTTTGACATACCATTTAACCGCGTCAATATTCGGCTGATAATCCATCTTTCCCAGAAAAACAACCGATTTATCATATTTTTCTGAGTAAGTATTGTAAGTTAACAATTTTTCATTAACTCCGTGCGGTACTAAACGCGCATTTCCGTACTTTTGCCAATAATCACGCTCATCCCTGTTAAAAAGCAATGTAACATCTGCGCGCTCTACCCAATATTTTTCATGCCGCAACAATTTTCCGGATTCAAACATATAAAATAGCCGCCAAAAAAGAGAACTTACAAGTTTTTGCGAATTTTTATAATTAAGTCCGATTGAGTCCGTCATATCAAATATTACTTTGCAGTTATCCGGCGCATTTTGAAGATATTTCATTGTCCGCACATAAACGCCCACGGCAATATCCTGCTGCGGAAGTATTTTGTCAATAATACTGCTGACTTCATCAAAATAAAAATACGCCACATGAACGGATTCTCTTGAAAAAACCGACAAAAACGCTTTACACAAATATTTTAATTTGGAAATCGTAAAATAATAAAATTCAGCGGTATTATTATTAAAAAAATCTTTCTCTTCCGAGGTTATTTTACTGTTCGATATAATCACAACGCTTAAGTCATAATGTTTATTAAGAATTTCTATAAGTTTTTTATTTTTCTGAGGATACCCTCCGACATAAGGAAATATCTTACGAGGGAGTATCAGCAAGCATTTTTTTTTAACATGCATAAAGTCATATCCTTAAAAAAACCGAATTACTAAGATGATCTCTTTTCCGTGTCGTCATTGCGGCCTCCGAGCCGCAATCTCGTCGCAAATCATAGATTGCGGGTCAAGCCCGCAATGACAAAGAGATGGATTTTAAAAAGCCCAATTCGTCATTCGTAATTCGTAATTGCCTTTACTGCAGAGCCGAAAAATCTATGAATGAAGAGAATATATTTTTAACCGAATTTAACAGCGCAAATCTGTTTTTCTTTACGTTTTCGTCTTTATCCATAACCATAACTTTTTCAAAGAAATTATCGATAACAGGTTTTATTTCAAGCACTTTATCAAAAACTTTGTCATATTCGCCTTTTGAAATATATTCCTGTGATCCCGCATTCGTCTTTTGAGCGGCAGAATAAAGACTCTTCTCGGCTTCATCGGCAAAAAGCTGTTCGTCAACGCTTTCAGGTATAGTAATATTTTGTTTTTTTGCCTGATTGATAATATTGTTTATTCTTTTAAAAGCTTCGGCTATTGCCGCAAAATCGCCTTTCTGCCTTGCGCCCCTTAAAGCGTCAAGCCTGGGCTGAAGCGTTCCCAAAGCCTTTACTCTTCCGCCTTTGGACGCATTTACAACAGCTTTTACTTCATCCGCGGCATATCCTTCGGCCTCCAAAATACTTTCCACTCTCTGCCAAAAAAATGCCGAAAGCTTTTCTCTTGCCTGCTGGAATTTCGGATTATTCTTTACGCTTGAAGGCAGATTATCAAAAGCTTTATCTAAAGCGTGCGCCAAATCCTGTTTGGGAAGGTTTTCGGTTATCATTCTTATAAACCCTATTCCCGCTCTTCTCAAACCGTAAGGATCCGCAGAACCCGAAGGCTCAAGACCGATAGAAAAGTTCGCGGCAAGAGTATCTATTTTGTCTGCAAGCGATATTAAAAACGCTATTCTGTTTTCAGGCAGTTTCCCTCCGGCGCTTAAAGGCCAGTAGTGCTGTTCAACCGCCAAGGCAACATCCGCGCTTTCGCCTAATTTTTGGGCATAAATTTTTCCCATAACTCCCTGAAGTTCGGGATATTCAAAAACCATTTCACTGACCAAATCCGCTTTTGCCAGCACAATGGCTTTAAACAAAGCCTTTTCGTCTATATTCATGCCGAATTCTTTATTGAAAAAAGCCGCAATCTGTTTGACTCTTTCAACTTTTTCATAAACGGTTCCTATTTCTTTATGAAAAACAACGCCTTTCAGTTTTTCAATATTTGCTTCCAGCCCCTTCTTTAAATCATTATGATAGAAAAACTCGGCGTCGGCAAGTCTTGCGGCAACAACTTTTTCATATCCTTCTCTTGCCACTTCCTGATATTTTGAAACACCGTTTTTAATGCCTATAAAATAGTTTGAAAATTTTCCGTTTTTATCATTAACGGCAAAACATTTCTGGCTTTTTTTCATGCAAACGGTCAATACTTCGGCCGGAAGGTCAAGGTATTTTTTGTCAAAAGCACACAAAACAGCCACGGGATATTCAACAAGATAATTCACTTCGTCTATAAGAGCTTCATCCCAAATAACATTGCCGACGCTTTTGACGACGTCTTCAATGGATTTTTTTATAGTTTCCCTTCTTTCTGCCCTGTCAACGATAACGGATTTGTTTTTCATCTTCGTAATGTAATTTTCCGGAGCGTCTATAATTATTTTTTTATTATCGTAAGTGTGAAGCCCTATTGTCCAGTTTGAAGATTTCACGTCGGCAATCTGAAATTTAATTATTTTTTTGCCGTACAAAGCTATTATATTTCTTACAGGCCGCGCGAATCTGAACATGCTTTCTTCCCAAACCATAGTTTTAGGAAAAGAAATATTTTTTATTATCTCGTGGAATATTGACGAAAGCAGTTTTTCGGTTTTTTCGCCTTTTGTTTTTTTTATAAAACAAAGATATTCGCCTTTTTCGGTAGTTTTTGTGATAAGTTTTTCGGGCTTAACGCCGTTTCTCGCGGCAAAACCTATTGCGGCCTGCGTAAAATTTCCGTCTGCGTCTTTCGCGGCTTTAAGAGAAGGCCCCATTACTTCTTCGGATCTGTCTTCACTTTTATCGGCAAGCTCTTCAACTATCAAAACAAGCCTTCTCGGAGTAGCGTAAGTTTTAAACGAAGAATATTTTAAACCCGACTCAATAAAAGCTTTCGCGGTAAATTCTTCTATCTGTTTTAATGCCGGCTCAATATAAGACGCCGGTATTTCTTCAGTTCCGATTTCAAGCAATGCGTTTACCGTATTAATTTTATTTGTCATTTTTTGCTCCTTCATTTTCAACCATCTTCAAATATTCTTCGGCTACGGCTTTCGCAAGCGTACGCACTCTTAAAACATATCCGACTCTTTCGGAAACGGATATCGCTCCTCTGGCGTCTAAAAGGTTAAACAAGTGAGAGCATTTCATAACAGCGTCATATGCCGGCAAAGGAAGATTCATTTCCGACAACCTTTTGGCTTCCTTTTCCCAGTCGGTAAAATGTCTTTTAAGCATTTCGGTATCGGCCGTTTCAAAATTATAAAACGACCATTGTTTTTCGTCTTCAAGGTGAACATCGCCGTAAGTTACGTCATCCGTCCACTGTAAATCATAAACGCTGTTTTTCTTTTGCACATACATGGCAAGCCTTTCAATGCCGTATGTTATTTCAACGGAAATCGGATTAAGATTTATACCTCCGACCTGCTGAAAATACGTAAACTGGGTGGCTTCCATTCCGTCAATCCACACTTCCCATCCGAGTCCCCACGCGCCAAGCGTAGGAGATTCCCAGTCATCTTCAACGAATCTTATATCGTGCTTTTTATGGTCAAGACCTATGGCTTTTAAACTCTCAAGATATATTTGCTGTATATCTTTCGGAGCAGGCTTCATAATAACCTGATACTGATAATAATGCTGCAGCCTGTTAGGATTTTCGCCGTATCTTCCGTCGGTCGGCCTTCTTGAAGGCTCGACATAAGCCACGTTCCACGGTTTAGGCCCGAGCGCTCTCAAAAATGTCGCCGGATTAAAAGTTCCCGCGCCTTTTTCCAAATCATAAGGCTGCCAAATAAGGCAGCCCTGCTTGGCCCAAAATTTGTGTAATGCCATAATAGTGTCTTGAAAATTCATAAAATCTCCGATTTAGAAGCTTAGAGGGCTAGGCAGCTGAGAAGCTGAGAGGAGCTGTGGTCGTTAAAGTCCTTGCCGTTGCTCAACTTCTCAGCTTCCCCGCTTCCCAACTTCTGCCTTTAACGTATTTTACAAAATTAAAGATTAATTTTCTTCATAAATACGCCGACAGACGGTTTCTTTATATAATTTGCCAGATAGCTTTCAACGTAATTCCATATTTTGGCGTCATCAAATTCGCATATATTGTCGGCCTCATATCCCGAACAGTTTGAAAATTTTCTGATTCCGCTTTCGATTTCTTTATCTATAAAAGAATTATTGTGTTTTATATAATCTGTAAATCCGTATCCGGAAAGTTTAAGAAATCTTAAAACAAAAGCCGTAAGCACTCTTTGGGGAGAACTGCAGTTTCCAAGCAGCTGCCAGACTCTTACGATCAGCTCATATTTCTCGGCATTCTCCATATTGAAAGGCGCAAATTTATCGCTTATTTCGGCAGCATACAGTGCGTAAAGATTCCTTTTAAAATCCGCTTTTACCGCCGTATTATTATTTATTATATTTGCTCCGGTAATTTTAGGACGCATCGAAGGATGGCTTTGGAAAAACATAAACTCGCTTTCAGTAAGAGGTTCCGTAGCCGCTGCAAGCTTTGCCGCAATTTTTTTCGCGCTTGGGACAACAGCATGGATTTTCCCCCACTCATATGTATAAGCGGTTATAACTTTGTCGGACTCCGAATGGATATTACTGTTTAATACAAGACCTTTAATTGTATAGTACAACTTAAACTCCAATTAACAATTAATAATTAATAATTAACAATGTCGGAGTTTCGGCAAAGCCGAAACCTATTAACAGGTTTTCGCAAAGCGAAAACACAATAATTATTCATTATTAATTATTCATTGTTAATTGCCGTAAAATAATTCTGTTCACTTTTTTCTCATCGGCATCCTGAATTTCTATTTCCAGATTCCGCCATTTAATCTTCTCGCCGTTCTTAGGGATTCGCCCGAAAATTTCTAAGACCCATCCGTTTACGGTAGTATAATCTTCGTCCGGAATATTCAAGTTCAGTTTATCGTTAAAATCTGATATTGCTTCGGAAGCCTGCACAAGATATGAACCGTCTCGTAAAGTAACGACTGTTTTTTCATTCATATCCGATTCATCGTATTCGTCCCAAACTTCGCCGACAATCTCTTCTATAAGGTCTTCTATGGAAGCAACGCCTATCGTAGAGCCGAACTCGTCAACGACTATGGCTATATGATGATGTCCGGTTCTGAACTCTTTTAATATCTTGCTCACTTTGGCATTCTCGGGAACATAATGCACCGGTCTTATCAAATCTTCTACCGCTATGACATCGGAACTTCTCCACGCGATTGCCAAATCTTTACTGTATATAACTCCTATTATATTATTCAAATTTTCCCTGTAAACCGGAACCCGCGAAAATTCGGTGTCGATTATCTTTTTTATAATAGCTTCTTTGCCGTCTTTGATATTTACGGCAAAAATTTCAGATCTTGGCACCATAACCTGAGATACCCTGCGGTCTTTAAAATCCATTATATTGCTGACAAGCTCTCTTGAATCGTCCGGCAGCGGAGAAGTATTTTCGTTTGAAAGAAGAAAATCTATTTCGTCAGCTTTAACCTGCTGCGTTTCCTTCTTTTTTAAAAAGATATTTAAAATACGGTTAGATATCCCGGAAAAAAAAGTATTTGCGATCTTTAACATCTTGCTTATCCTGATCACCGCGGGAAGAACCGCAATCCCTATTTTTTCGGCGTTATATCTGGCGAAAGTTTTAGGAAATATGCTTCCTGCGACTAAAGCGGCGACTATTGAAATCGTTGTAAAAATAAAAGCCGGATACTTGCTTTGCACTTCTAATTTTTCGGCGACATCAAAAGCCAAAGACGACGATACGACGCCCATGCCGACGATAGAAAGATTCATGCCTATCATCATCGTCGTCATTATTTCATCGGAATGATTTTCCCAAAAAGTTATATAGGCGTAATTTTTTGCCTGCTTTTCTTTCACCCGCCTGAGATAAGCGTTTGAGAGGCTTGTAATCGCCGTCTCGGCGCCGTTGAAAAAAGCCAGCATCGATAAAAGCAAAACAAATAAAATGATCTTTAAAATTATTATTGTTATCATTCTTCAAACTCGTATTCGTCTAAAATTTCGCCTACGACTTCTTCGATAATATCTTCCAGCGTCACCATTCCGGTTATATTGTCATTTGCGTCTTTGACAAAAGCCATATGCGTTTTACCGCGCTGAAACTCTTTAAGCAAATCATTGATTTTTTTATTCTCGCTCACGAAATACGGAGGCTTAACCAAAGAGCGGACAAAATGCCCTTTATTTTCCTGCCATGCCCAAAGAATATCTTTTATGTGTATGTATCCGATTATATTGTCTTTTTTGCTTGCGTACACGGGAATGCGGCTTCTTGAAGTTTCAACAGCCAAATCAAGGAACACTTCTTCGTCAAGCGTAATGTCAAGCGAATCTATCGCGTTAAAAGGAGTCATTATTCTTTTCACCGACAAATCGCCGAATTTTAACGTGCGTTCCAGCATGCTGCTGGTATCTTTATCTATAGCGCCCGCATGATCTCCCTCGGAAAGAAGGCTTTCCACCTCTTCTTTGCTCAATTCCGATGAAAACATTTCAGACGTTTTAGGAGACAAAAATTCCGTGAGCTTTATAATAGGATACAAAAACGGTCTCATTATTTTTTCCATTTTATTCAAAATAGGAACGGAAAAAGCCGTTACTCTTTCCGAATTTGACCTTGCATAAAATTTCGGAGTGATTTCCCCTATAATAATAACTATAAAAGACGTAAGCGCCCATGCGACAAACTCAACGGTGTGTCTGTTAAACATATTAAAAACTTCGGTCATAATATAGGTCGACAAAAAGCTTATGGTTATATCGGCAATAACGCTTGCCGTAAGCAAAGCGGTAATGAGATAATAAGGATGCTCAAGCCAGTCGGTCAATGTTGTGGAAAGTTTTGGGTTTTGCGCTATAAGTTTTTTTACCCTGTATTTAGAAAGGCTGGTAACTCCGATTTCCGCGGCCGACGTCCACGCGGCAACCGTGATAAAACATAAAAGAAAGATAAAAGCAATTAAAATAAACATTTAAAAATTTTATCCTGTTTGGAAAACATTTTAGTTTTGTTTTCCGGATCGTAATCCGTATATCCGCAAAGATGAAGCGTCCCGTGAATGGCCAGATAAGCAAGTTCCTGCCGCCAGGTATTTCCGTATCTTTTTGCTTGTTTTTTTGAGCGTCCTTCCGAAATATAAATATCCCCGATAAACATTTCAGGCGCCACAAGAAAAGATATAACATCCGTAATTCTGCGGGTTTTTCTGTATTTTATGTTAAGTTTTTTTATTTCGGCGTCGCTTACCATTATGAAATTAATCTGATACTTTTTTATTTTTTCGGATTTCAAAGTAAGCAAAACGGCCTTTTTCAAAAGAGGCTCATGAGATTTAGGAAATTTAATAAAGTTTATGGTTTTCATAGTTCAATTAACAATTAACAAATAATAATTAACAATTATTGAGCGGCACAGCCGCAATATTTATCCGCGCGCATTGCGCGCTCCTACATTGTTCATTGTTAACTGTTAATTATTAATTGTCTTTTTCTTTGTATTCAATCCTCGCATGATATATTCCTATAAGCGACGAAATCACGCTGTCGCCTATAATCTGCAAATCTCTCAGCGTTATGGGGCATTCGGAAAACTGCCCGTCCGTAAATTTATTATTTATTATTCTTTCAACAGTTTCCCTTATTCTTACGGCCGTCGGATCGTCAATCGCCCTGCACGCAGCTTCGGATGAATCGGCTATCATAAGAATTGCCGCTTCTTTTGTCTGCGGTTTTGGTCCCGGATACCTGAAATTCTCCATATCTATATCTTTTTTTGATTCCAAAGCTTTATGATAAAAGAAATGCATAGTAGTCGTTCCGTGATGCTGCTCAATATTATCTAATATGGCTTTGTCCATATTATATTTCTTTGCCAAAGCAACGCCGTCTTTTACATGCGATACCAAAATCAGGCTTGACATCGCCGGCGTAAGCGCTTCGTGAGGATTAGCGCCTCCAGAGCTCTGGTTTTCTATAAAATATTCGGGACCTTTTATTTTTCCTATATCGTGAAAATACGAGCTGACCCTTGCCAAAAGCGAGTTCGCTCCGATAGATTCGGCCGCCTGTTCCGCTAAGGAAGCGGTCATCAAAGAATGATGATACGTGCCGGGAGCTTCAAGCATAAGCTTTTTAAGAAGCGGATTATTAAAATCGGCAAGCTCAATCAGTTTAATGCTTGTCGTTCTTGAAAAAAATGTTTCAAAAAAAGGCATCATTACCAAAGTAAGTATTAAAGCAAAAGCGGCGTTTAAGATTCCGTAAAAAATATTTTGCTGGTAAGCATGTATTTCATAACCGTGTAAAAGAAAAAACATTGATATGACCAGAATATTAACCGCCGCCACTCTTATGAACACGGCCGCGAAATCAGCCCTTTTCCTGACCTTGCCGATACCGCTTATTCCCGCGAAAGAACCGCAAAACATGATTAAAGATATATCAAAACGCATATTGCCTATAAATGCGGCAAACAAACCTAGTATTATCGTATAGACAATCCCGATTCTTTCCGACAGAAGCATAGCCGACATGACGGCAAACGCCGACGCCGGAAAAACCATCGCATTAATAAATTCGTTTGAAATCTGCAAAAGAAAAAGCGATATTACAAAAAGCAGACATATCAAAACTACGGCGTCGCTGTCCGCCAAAATATCTTTTTCTTTATCTTTCGTGCGCATCACGAAAAAAGCCGCGGCGCCGGCGACAAACAGAAAAACGGCAATAACCGTTCTGTATCCGAACCCGAACTGCATTGAAAACATAAGCGAAATTATTATTACCGTTATTGACGCCGAAAGAGCTCTCGGTATTCTTATCTCCTTTACAAGAAGATTCCTGGCGTTTCTTATTGCCGGACCTTTCGGCTTTTCGGCGGCAAGCTTTCTTGCCGTTGCGATAAGAAACTTTCTTATCGCAAGCCTGACTTTTTCGATTAATCCCGTATTAGTTTTATTGTTCATTTTTTCCTTCATATGCTCTTACTATCTGTTTTACAAGCTTGTGCCTGACTATATCGTTTTTATCAAAATACACAAAATCCAAATCTTCGATATCTTTTAATAACTTTTCCGCAGACAAAAGGCCGGAGTTTTTCGGAGAAGCGATATCTATCTGAGTTCTGTCGCCGGAAACCACAATTTTGCTGCCGATGCCCATTCTTGTAAGGAACATTTTCATTTGTTCCGCAGTCGTATTCTGCGCTTCGTCTAAAATTATAAAAGCTTTTTCTATGGTTCTGCCTCTCATGTACGCGAGCGGCACTATTTCAATCGTCTCGTCGTCTTTCAACGCTTTGAACCTGTCGGCTCCGAGCATATAATAAAAAGCGTCGTATAAAGGCCTCAGATACGGATTTATCTTTTCGTACAAATCACCGGGAAGAAACCCTAATTTTTCCCCTGCTTCAACCACGGGGCGCGTTATTACTATTTTAGAAATGTTGCCGCTTCTGAGCATTTTAAGCGCGCATGCGACTGCAAGAAAAGTTTTGCCTGTTCCGGCCGGGCCTACGGCAAAAACCATATCCTTTTGAAATATCGAATCTATGTATCTTTTTTGATTTATCGAACGCGGGGTAATAATCCTTCCGCTGTACGAAGTATATAAATAATCGCCCGAATCATTTTCGGATTTAGGAATATAAGCGGAAACAATATCATTTTTTCCTCTGAAGTTATCGCGCAAAAGCTCGATATCCCTTACGGCTTTGTCGACTTTGGTGCCGCTTCCGCGCACGGAAAGGGTAAACGTCCCGTTTCCGGCGTCCTGACGCGCAAATATCTGGACTCCGTATAAGTTTTCAATATTCCTTATATTTTCGTCCTGCCTGCCGAGAAGAGCCAAAGCTTCTTCAGAGTTTTTCAAATATATTTTTTTTGTAGCCATATTTTTTAACTACAGAGTTAAGAGTGAAAAGTGGAGAGTGGAGATACGGCAAAGACTTTTACTCAATATCCGCGCGAAGCGCTCCTTATCTTCACTTTTCACTCTTAACTCTTCACTCTTGCCTTTGTTAGTTCTTCGCCTGTTTCACAACAACCCTAATCCCCAGCTCTTTCAGTTGTTTCTCGCTCACTTCGCCCGGAGCATTCGACATAGGGTCTAAAGCTTTCTGCGTTTTCGGGAAAGCAATAACTTCTCTTATGGACTCTTCTCCGGCAATAAGAGCGCAAAGCCTGTCAAACCCTAAAGCTACTCCGCCGTGAGGAGGAGCGCCGTATGTCAGCGCGTCAAGAAGGAATCCGAATTTTTCTTTTGCGGCTTCTTCGCTGATGCCGAGAAGTTCAAAAACTTTCTTTTGAACTTCACTCTTATGTATTCTCACTGATCCGCCGCCAAGCTCCACGCCGTTCAATACAACGTCATAGGCTTTTGCTTTCGCTTTTGCGGCATTTTCCGCGGTAAGGGCTTCCCCGTCTTTAGGAGAAGTAAAAGGATGATGAAGGGCAGACCATCTCTTTTCGTCTGCGTCCCATTCAAACATAGGAAAATCAACCACCCAAAGAAAATTGAATTTATTTTTATCTATAAGCCCTTGTTCTTTGCCGATTTTAAGTCTCAACGCGCCAAGCCCCTGGGCAACAACTTTCTCGTCATCCGCTAAAAACACTATCAAATCCCCTGCTTTTCCATGAAGTTTGGAAACTATAATTTTTATTTCTTCGTCTTTAAAATATTTAACGATATTTGATTCCGATCCGGTTTCGGTAACTTTCATCCAAGCCAAACCTTTTGCGCCGTATTCGCCCACAAATTTTGTAAGCCCGTCAATTTCAGAGCGCGAAAACGACGCGCCTTTCGGTATGCACAACCCTCTTACAATTCCGCCTTTTGCCAAAACATTTGCAAAAACGCTGAAACCGCAGTCTTTTAATTCCGCGCTGAAATCCTGAATAAGCATTTCAAATCTTGTATCGGGCTTGTCAGAGCCGTATTTAAGCATAGCCTCCGCATAAGACATTCTATCAAACGGAGTTTTTACATCCGTATTTAAAGCGGATTTAAAAATTCTTGCAAGCATTCTTTCTATAACGCCCATAACGTCATTTTCTTCAACAAAAGACATTTCAAGGTCAACCTGCGTAAATTCAAGCTGCCTGTCGGCTCTTAAATCCTCATCCCTGAAACATCTTGCTATCTGATAATATTTGTCAAAACCGGCAACCATCAATATCTGTTTGAAAATTTGCGGAGACTGTGGCAAAGCGTAAAAGCTTCCGTGGTGAAGCCTTGCCGGCACCAAAAAATCCCTTGCGCCTTCAGGCGTTGACTTGCCCAAAAAAGGAGTTTCTATTTCAATAAAACCGTCGTCATTAAAAAAACTTCTTATCTCTTGGGAAATTTTATGGCGCATGAGAAAATTTTTCTGGAAACTCGGCCGGCGCATATCAAGATATCTGTATTTAAGCCTGAGCTCTTCCGAAGTATAGACATAATCCGATATTTCAAAAGGAAGCCCGGGAGCAGTATTTACTATTTCAAGTTCGGAAACAACAAGCTCTACTTTACCGGTAGGCATGTTAGGATTAACCGTTCCTTCGGGTCTGTGTCTGATAAGACCTTTTACCGATATAACGTATTCGCTGCGGAGCCTTTCCGCCGCGGCAAAAATTTCTTTGTTTTCAGGCTGAAAAACAACCTGCACAACGCCTTCTCTGTCTCTCAAGTCTATAAAAATCACTCCGCCGTGGTCTCTTCTAGAGTGCACCCAGCCGCTGACCGAAAGCTCTTTACCGATACTGTCTTCTCTTACATCGCCGCAATAACAACTTCTTTTCATGATTTCCCCTTTTAACGACAAAGTTCAGAGTTCAAAGTTCAAAGTTCAAATTTGGAGTTTTCGCAAAGCGAAAACCTGTTATAAGTTTCGCCAAAGGCGAAACACGACATTTGAACTCTGAACTCTGAACTTTTAACTCTTTTATTTCAAAATATTATCAAAATACAATAACGCTATTACCGTCTTTGAATCCATTATTTCGCCGTTTTTCACCATGTTTACGGCTTTTTTAAAATCAAAAATCACGGTTGACACAAATTCGTCTTCATCAGGCCTGCAATTGCCCTTTACCAGCCCGAAAGCCGCGAAAATATAAAGTATTTCATTGGAAAATGCCGTGGTAGGATAAAAATCAATCATTTTTTCTATTCTTTTAGCTTTATATCCTGTCTCTTCTTCAAGCTCCCTTTGAACGCATTGAACGGGAGATTCGTTTTTGTCAAGCTTTCCCGCGGGTATTTCATATGTATATTTGCCTATCGGATATCTGTACTGCTTTACGAGTATTATGTTTCTTCTGTCCAAAAAAGGAAGAACTGCGGCAGCCCCAGGATGTCCAAGATATTCCCTTACCGCGGCCCGGCCGTTTGGCAGAGATACTTCATCCTTATAAAAATCTACGGCTTTTCCCTTATATATCTTTTCCCGTTTTATAAGTTTTTCCATTTTAAACTTTATACCCCCATTTGATTGATAATTCTATCATTTTTTAACTTTCTTTCAAAATAATATTTTGCTTACATTGTATAAGTTCAGAAGCTCGGAAGTTCGGCAGCTCGGTAACGGCAACAACAAATCTTTTGTCTTTGCTGAACTGCCGAACTTCTCAGCTAATAAAATAAACAAAACTCCTCTACCGTAAAGGTGAGGAGTTTTGTATTTATTATATTATTTGGCCCTATTCATTTTCCTTTTTTAGATTTAGTAACCGAGCTGTTTAGCTCTTTTGTTTACGTCAAACAATGCGTATATGACCCAGATAATCAAAACCACTATGCCTATTCCGGTGGCAACGGCTACAAAAAGCCATATAGTTGATACTGTCGCAAACCCAATACCTCTTCCGATATCGCCGATAAATATATGTCCTAACCCCGCAAAGAAAAATGTTAATACCAGCGCCGTACCTCTTCTTGCTGACATACCTTTCGTATCTTCTTTTTTGATAGACGAGCCTGTATTGATTTCTTCCCGCAGCCGTTCTTTCTGCGCTTGCAGCTCCAAAATCGCTATTTTTTCTTTTAACAATTCCTCATTTTCATTATTCTTAGTTTCTTCTACGCACATCTTTTTCTCCTTATATTAAATTTACTCCTATATATAATGTAGAGCGCTAAATAATTCCGAATTTTTAGAATAAAAAAGGGCGGCAAATTATTTAGGCTACACCAATAACCCGTATAATCGCCGCCCCAGCCTGCCTCCGAAGAGACAGGCTAAAAGCAAACGATTATTTGCGGATTGGTGTATGCCTATAGGTTTTAACCTATCAAGCTCTGCGCAGGCTCTCCCTGTGCTTCCAACAAATAATCTATTAAATTTTTGATAAGCTGCTTAGCTTACATATACGATGAAGACTCCCAAAATTAACTTTCTTGTATTATATAAAACCGCAAGCGACATTACAATCTATTCCTTGCCAAAATTTTCATTGCAATTTTTTAAGTTTTTTTTGTATAATTGTACGGATTAAATTTATTTGCGGCACGGGGCTTTGGATCTTTAATCATCCCGAATGCTGCAAATTTTTTATATACACACCCTAAATCTGAAGCAAGGAGAAAAAAAATGGCAGTCGAACAGTTGTTAATTTTGATTAAACCTGACGGGATTAAGAAATCATTAACCGGCAATATTCTGACCAAACTTTCGGAAGCGAGAATGGTTATTATAGGAGCGAAAGTCGTAAAAGTAAGCAAAGATCTTGCCGAACAGCACTATTACCATTTAAAAGACAGACCGTTTTTCAACGAACTCGTAAACTATATACAAGGCAAAGTTTACGGCGAGCCTAACGACAGAGTTATAGCTTTGGTTTACCAGGGCGAAGACGCTATTAACAGAATGAGAACAATCGCCGGAGCAACAAACCCGGAAGAAGCCGACCCGGTATCAATAAGAGGAGCTTACGGAAGAATAACGACAAAAGGAGTTTACGAAAACGTTGTTCACTGCTCGTCAGACACATCGGAAGCCGAAAGAGAAATAAAGCTGTGGTTTAAACCGGAAGAAATCGTAAAAAACATATACCCCGTAAAAAAAATCACTGCCGAAAAAGAAGAAAAAACAGTTTGGGTATAAATATATAAAAGGAGAAAGTAAAATGTCGACGCCAATGGAGCAGTTTATAAAAGAGATGCAGGATTTCCTTACGCCGGACAAAGTCTATATCATGGACGGTTCCGAAGAAGAAGCAAAAAATCTTACAAAACTCGCGCAGGAAGAAAAAATTAACGGACAGCCCGTACTTACCGAACTTAACGGCAAAGTTTTTCCCAACTCGTACTATCACCGTTCAAATCCTAATGACGTCGCAAGAACCGAACATCTTACTTTTGTCTGCACCCCTACGCAGGAAGAAGCAGGCCCGAACAATAATTGGATGGCCCCAAAAGAAGCAAAAGATAAAATGAACGGCCTCATGAAAGGCTGCATGAAAGGAAGAACGATGTACGTAATTCCTTTTTTGATGGGCGACCCCAAATCAAAATACGCTAAAAACTGCATAGAAGTATCCGATTCCGTTTATGTGGCGCTCAGCATGAGAATAATGACAAAGGTAGGAAAAGCCGCTGCCGAAAGAATCGGAAACTCTTCGGACTTTTTCAAAGGCATACACTCTGTAGGCGATATAAATCCCGACAGAAGATTTATTATGCACTTTCCCCAGGAAAACTGCGTTATGAGCTACGGCTCCGGATACGGCGGAAACGCTCTCCTGGGAAAAAAATGCTACGCGCTGAGAATCGCGTCATATCTCGGAAATAAGGAAGGATGGCTTGCGGAACATATGATTGTTATCGGCGTTGAAGCTCCCGACGGAAAAGTAACTTATTTTCTAGGCGCTTTCCCCTCTGCTTGCGGAAAAACGAACCTTGCATTGCTCCAGCCGGTTTTCCCCGGATATAAAGTATGGACCATCGGCGACGATATAGCCTGGATTAACGTAGGCGAAGACAGACAGCTTTACGCGATTAACCCCGAAGCCGGAATGTTCGGAGTTGCTCCGGGAACAGGCGCAAACACTAACCCTATTATGCTTGACACATTGAAAAGCGATAAATTTTTCCCGACGCTTTTTACAAATACGGCCGTGGACAACGGCAATAATACTCCCTGGTGGGAAGGTTTGTCAAAAGAAGTTCCTTCGGATATGACCGACTGGCAGGGAAATAAATATGACGCGGCTTCCGGAAAACCCGCGGCTCACGCGAATTCAAGATTTACTGTTTCAATATATAACTGCCCAACATTATCAAAAGAGTATGACAATCCAAAAGGCGTGCCGATTTCCGGTATTATATTCGGCGGACGCAGGGAAACCACGATTCCGCTGGTTTATGAAAGCAAAGACTGGAACAGCGGCGTGTTTACGGCTTCCATAATCGGTTCGGAAACAACGGCGGCTATGATTGGCGGCACGGTAGGAACTGTGAGGCGCGATCCTATGGCAATGCTTCCTTTCTGCGGATATAACATGGGCGATTACTTTAAACACTGGCTTGAAATCGGTAAAAAACTCAAAAAAACCCCTAAAATATTTATGGTCAACTGGTTCAGAAAAGATGAAAACGGCAAATTTATGTGGCCGGGCTTCAGAGATAATTCCAGAATCATAAAATGGATGATGGAAAGAATCGAAGGAAAAGCAGGCGCAAAAGAAGCCGAAATCGGTTTATTCCCTGAAGAAAACGGCATCGATTTAAGCGGTTTGGACATAAAGAAAGAAACCATGGAAAAACTTCTTACCGTAGATAAAGAAGCATGGAAAAAAGAAGTCGGAATGATTGAAGAATTCTATGCGAAATTCGGCGATAAAATACCGGCGGAACTTACGCAGCAGCTTAACGAATTAAAGAAAAAACTTGGGTAGATGCGTAGAAGCATAGATGCATAGACGCATGGCAACAACGATGAAAAAAAGCCGGAGGCAATTTAAAATTGCCTCCGGCTTTTTGTTTTAGCCGTTACCACGCCTCTATGCGTCTGCGCATCTATGCATCGCCTCTACCGTCTTTTCATTCTTCCTTTAATCTTATTCAGGCTTTTTAAAACTCCCGGTCCGATTTTTTTAACTCCGGAAAGAAATAACACGGCAGTTTTAAAATCTTTATACATTTCAGGCTCATAAGGCAGCCAGTTAATTTCGCTTGTGTTTTTGGACTTACTCTTTAAAATAGATATTTTATCGGAAAAAAACTGCACGCCTTCATCACAGTGGTATCTGCCATACCCGCTGTTTTTAAGCCCTCCGAAAGGAATGGCAGGCTCCGCAACGCCTTTAATCCATTCGTTAATGCCTATGCTACCGGCCGTAATATATTCGGATATTTTTTCCGCTTTCTTCAAATCTTTTGCCCATATGCTTGCCGCAAGGCCGTAGTCGCAGTCATTAGCCAACGCGATTGCCTCTTCTTCCGATTTATACGCAGTCAAACAAGTCACCGGAGCAAAACATTCTTCGCGAAATATTCTCATTTCGGGAGTAACATTATCAATTATTACGGGCGACAGAAATTCATCGCTTTTTTCGCCTTTATATATTATCTTCGCGCCTTTTCCTACGGCATCGTCAATAAGGATTTTAAGATACGGAATTCTTTCAGGTTGTACAAGCCTGCCGTAATCGCGGTCTAAAACTATTTTTCCCGCTTTTTCAATAAGCGCCGCAGTAAATTTTTCTTTTATTTTTTCGTCAATTAAAACTCTGCTCATTGCCACGCAAATCTGTCCGTTATTCATAAATGCTCCGTAAATAACGGCATTTGAAACTCTTTCTATGTCTATGTCACCGCATATTATTGCCGGCGCTTTTCCGCCGAGTTCCAAAACCGCGGGTATAAGCAGTTCGCCGCAAAGCTTGCCGATTTCACGTCCGGTTTTTGTGCTTCCGGTAAACAGAACTCTCGCGGGTTTTTGTCTTATTGCCGCCTGCACGGCTTCCGCTCCGCCGTAAATACACTGAACGCTGTTTTCTGGAAACCCGGCTTTTTTAAACAAAATTTCAATATACCTTCCCGTTTCGGGAGTAATTTCGGAAGGCTTTAATATAACGCTGCATCCTGCGGCAACCGCGTTTAATACCGGAACAAAAGCAAGCAGCATCGGAAAATTCCACGGAGATATGATAAGCGCCGCGCCTGACGGTCTGTATTCAACGCTGCATTTATCTCCCGAAGAAGATTTAATATTTTTTGACGCGAGATTTTTTTCAAGATTTTTGATAAAGTAGTTCAAAGTGTCTAAAACGGGAAACATGTCGGACGCCAAAGCCTCAACTTTAACCTTGCCTGTTTCTTTGCAGATAACGGATACGATATTGTCCAAATCGTCAACAATAACCTGACGAAGCTCCTTAAACAAATCCGTTCTTTCTTTTACCAGTTTTATTTTGAGTTTTTCAAAAACTTCTTTTGCATTTTTAAACTTTAGAACAATTTCTTCAGTATTGCTGTTCATTTTTCCCCTCTTTTGTATAAGGAAATAAAAAAAGACTGCCCTTTTAAGAGCAGTCTTTTAAGTTTTTGTTATTTTTTTCCTTTTTCGTACTGAAGTGTTTTTGTCGTCATGTCCGTAACATGGGCAGGGCCGAAATATTGTATAGGTCCGGGAAATACATAGCTTTCGCTCATTGCCCACTTATCTCTGTTTTTAACAAACTCTTTAAACGGTTTTCCTTTCAAATCAACCAAAGCTTTTTGTATAACAGGTTTCTCTTTTCCGTGCCTCTTTTCAATATTCATCATCATTGTTAAAGGAATTCCGCCGCAGGCCCACTGCTTCGGCGGTTTTGTAAGATTTTTTACGGACGACAAATAACCCGTTAATCCGTTAAGCGCTAAAACAGCCGCGTTATATCCCAAAGCATAAGTATAATTAGCGTCAAAGTTTGAAGGTATTCCGCAGCGACCTTCATAACCGAAAAAATGCATAATCGCGTTAAATTTTCCTTTAAATTTGCCTGACGTTTTAAGCCCGGAAAGCTTTTTCTGAACCATTTCAATCAAAAGTTTTTCAGTTTCGATTAATGAAACCTGTACGTTTCCGTGCGGGTCTCTGTCCAGCATAAGCTGAGACGCTATGCCTGCCGGAAGAGATTTCATGAGACCTGAAAGTTTTGAAGGAAGTTTATCAAATACAAACTCTTTCTTTTCTTCTATTGAATTCATCTTTGAAATGGCGCCGGAATTATCCGCCAAAACATCATTGAGAGCGGAAATAAGTTCTTTCATTTCAGGTATAAACTCAATTAATCCTTCCGGAACCAAAGCCACTCCGAAATTCTTGCCTTTTTCCGAACGCTTCACTATTATTTCGACTATCCCGTCAACAATCTGCGATAAAGTCATTTTTTTAGCCAAAACTTCTTCGCCGATTAAAACTATGTTGGGCTGCGTTTTAAAACCGACTTCCAAAGTAATATGCGACGCGCTTCTTCCCATGAGGCGCACAAAATGCCAGTATTTTTGGGCAGAATTTACGTCTCTGCATATGTTTCCGACAAGCTCTGAATAAATTTTTGTCGCCGTATCAAAACCGAAAGAAGTCTCAATATGTTCGTTTTTCAAATCGCCGTCAATAGTTTTAGGAACGCCGACAACGCACTTATCGGCTATATTTTCTTTTCTCACATATTCGGCTATCAAAGCGGCATTCGTATTAGAATCGTCTCCGCCTACAACTACCAAAGCGTCGATTTTATTTTTAAGTATATTGTTTTTCGAAGTTGCAAATTGTTCAGGTGTTTCGATTTTCGTTCTTCCCGACTGTATAAAATCGAATCCGCCGGTATTTCTGTAATTATCCAGAACTTCTTCGGATATGACTCTATACCTGTTTTCAAGAATCCCAGAAGGTCCGCCGAGATAGCCGATTAGAACATTCTTTTTATTTGCTTTTTTCAAACCGTCAAACAAACCCGCGATTACATTATGTCCGCCCGGAGCCTGCCCGCCGGAAAGAACGACTGCCGCCTTTATTGCTTTTTTCTTAGCCGCGTTATTCGCGCCTTTTACGAAAGTTATTTCAGGCATTCCGTATGTATTAGGGAATATTTCTTTTACTTTTGCCTGGTCTGAAATTGATTTTGTGGCTTTTCCGGATTTTGGTTTAACCGAAGCCGGGCCGTTTTTTAATATTTCCGGCAGTACCGGTTTAAATTTTTTTCTTTCAATCTGCAGCTCTGAAACATTTGCGCTCGCCATTTTGCTTTTCCTCCGTATTTTAACAACAGGTTTTTTTAATAATTATTGAGTGGTATTATAACATAAAAAACACTTTTTATTCCATTTTTAAGGAATAAATCATGGCGGGCTTTAAAAATACAAGCCCGCCACTAAAACTGCCAGACCATGAAATTAGTTCAGTGTGACACTATAAAGTTTGTAATAGGCTTTAATATAAATTTAAGTATTTGTTTAAGCAACATTTTCGATAACATATTCTCTATAAAATTTAGCTTATACATAGCATCGCGCATATTCATAATATTGCGCATACTCATAGCATCACCCTCATTTATTATTATTTCTTGCGAAGGGGGCTTATTGTCTTTGCCTGCTTTGCTAAAGTCAGCATTAGCTGTCATTGAGAATTTTGACAATAACTGTTGCGGCTCAGAGGCATATGTTTTAAGCGCTGTTTCTAATTCTGCCTGCGTAATTGCCAATTGTGTCGAATTCCTCATTGCCGTTTCAGTAACCTTTAATATTTTTGCATAAACTTTTTTATTTAATGCAATGGCGCTTATATCCGCATCAGACAAAACAAGAGAATGCGGTTCTCCGTTAATGTCTACTTGCAGCATATATGAACCGTCAGACATAATATCAACTCCCAAAATAGAATCAATCTTAATCATCTTAACGGCTAACATATCCATTAAACCCATATCATAATACTGATTATTGCCTATTTTGACTTGCACGGAATGTCCGTCATTACTATAGTTAATATTTTCATTTGATGTACTTATATTGCCTTTTTTAAATATTTTAGATATCCTCTTTCCCAGAACAATGCTGATATCTGAAAGTTGGTCTAATCTGTTTGACATAATGGCTGATTGACTAAAACTATTTATTATATCTATAGCCTTTGTTCTGTCAGCCTGTGAAATTTGAGTCTGTTCTTCTATATTTAATATGGCCTGCATGCGGATTTGCTCCGCTTTCAAATAATCAAGCATTATTCTGCTTTTAACACTATCCTTGTTCTCTAAATTTTTTATGTGCTTATTTATTTGTTTAACTGTTTTATCTTTCAGTTTATCTGCATTTTTTGTTATTCCTTCAATCTGCCCTAAAACATTATCAAGAACGTCTGAAGGCTTAGCATAGGCATTTTCTTTTGTCGCCTGTTGAATCATTGTAAGATAAACTTGCAGTTCATTCATCTGTTCGGCAGTATTAATGCCATATTCTGACAAACCCGATGCGCCAAGCTGCTGCGCGATAATTGACATCATATCCGCACTTGCAAGACCGTTTTGCGCAAGCATTGCGCCCCATTGTGCAATCAGCATACGGGCTTGCGCGCCTCCGTAATTTGCGTTCTGTATTATTATTGACAATGCATCTTGAAGCACATCTTCCGTCATGAAATTTTGCATGCTCTCAATTGAGCCGCTCAAAGAAATTACGGAGGTTAAAATTTCCAATTCTTTAGCAAGGGATTGAGCGTCTCTTATTTCCAAAGCTCTTTTTCCAAATTCAACCATATCAAACTTGCCGTTTGTATCGCCATACATATATATTACTCTTGCAGCATTAATTGTAAACCCGAGCATATCTGCTGAAGTTCTTGCGTCGCCATTGAAGGCAGCCCAAAAACCTGAAGTTCTTACGTCCGAAGGCATCAGCCCTTCCGCTGCAGATCTAGCTTCAGATATTTCCGTATTAACACGACCAGCCACCTCTGCTGCTACATCTGTTGCTGCCTCTGCTACTTTCGCTGCTGCTTTATCGATTGCCGCATTCAAATTTTGCATTGCTCTTCTTACCGCTTTTTTACTTTTACTGCCATGTGTCAGCCTTTCCCTATTAATTTCTGCTTGCGCTGTTTGAAGCGCTCTTGCTACGTCCGAATGCATCAGCCCTTTTGCTGCAGATCTGCCTGTATTAACACTGCCAACCGCCTCTGCCGCCGCTGCTATTGCATCTACAGCTGTATCGATTGTCGCGTTCAAATCTTGCCTTGCTTCTCTGCCATGTGTAGGTCTTTCCATATTAATTTCTGCTTGCGCTGCTTGAAGCGCTCTTTCAGCATTTGCATAAGAAGACAATGACGCGCTTATATCAAAAGAAGTGCCTGACTCTTGCAAAGCATTGTAAGCTCCCATCATAATGCTTTGCAATTCTGCTTGAGAATTGTAAGCAAGAGGATTACCCCTCGTAAAACCTCCGGCAATATCATTTAAAACATCTCTTTCTATTGTCGTTGTTATGGCTTCGGTATTGTCGGCTGCCTGACGGGCATAATTAGAAAGCGTGCTTCTGTCAACGCCAAGCGCTTTTGCAACAACTTCTCTTGCCGTATAAACTGCTTCGCTTACGTCGCCTCGATCTTGATTTACCGTAAAAGTCAGCGCTCCATCTCTATATTCTGCATGAGCGCCTTGAGCGGCAGCATTATCCGATTGAGCTATAGCCGCATTAGCCGCGCCCTGCAAACCTGACACAATAATTTGGTAACCGCCATTATCTCCCGGTACCGCTTCAAAAGTTATATCCGTATGTCCGGCTTGAGCGTATAAATTAGTCATAACGCCTGCAGCATTTTTCGCTCCTGATAAGGTTCTATGGTTTGCGCTTTGCACATTTTGCATAAATGAAGCATTGCCGCTTGTGCCTGGAAAAGCAAACTCTGAAATATATTCGGCAACTGTAGCTCCGACAAAAGGAGTAACAATAATCTGCACAATACTTTCTTTAAAACCTTCTTCCCAAATACTTGTTGCAATATACTTCGGCATACTAAGCATTTTTTGAAATGCCGGCATATTTTGAGCCGCCGTATTTTTTGCAGCTTGCTCCGCCGCTTGCTCGGTAAGTTTTGCTGCGCTTGTATGTCTACCTTTAATCCCCATTGCAATACCCTGAGCAAGCGGCATTGCTATATACATAGCCGTTCCAAACATTGCGCTGTTGGCAAGGTTTTCCGAACTAAATCCGCTTGCAAATATTTCACCCCACCCCATCTCAACTTTATTGCCGTTTGCATCTTCTTTCATTCCCATATCTTTAAAAACAAAATTTAATAAATTACCTAAAGGAGAACTGTCTAAACCTAAAATTCCGTTTGTTCTTAAAGTTCTGAAAATTTTACCGACAAGGCCCATCGCTATGTTCGTCAAAGTCATACGATATGTTTCTAATCCGACGCTGCCCCAAGCATTAATAGATCCTTGTAATCTTGAACCTGACTGCAATCCGCCACGGCCAAATAACTTACCGGTTTGGGCAAGAGCTTCTCTAAAGCCTTTACTTAATTCATTACGGAAACTTATACCGCTGCGGCCAAAACCAATTGCGCTTGCTGCGCCTTTTCCGGCTATTTTGCTAACCATTCCGGGAGCGGCAATATAACCCGCCAAAAAGATAACGCTGCTCCAAGTTAAGCCTGTGCCTTCGCCAAATATTTCTTTTGCCAAAAAACTATCATCCGAAATCTTGCTTATCCCGACCATGCTTTGAAATGAAAATATTCTCGAAATATCAGCAATAGCTTTACCAAAGCCTGACTCATCCAAGCCTGAAATGCCAAGCGCTGCGTCCGTAAGGCTGGAACCGCCCATAATATATCCCCTGTTCGCCCAAGAACTGCTCAGCATATATTTAGCCATATCCGTCGCTCCGGATTTTACCGCCTCTCTTGCCGATACATAGATACCTTTTATCTTGCTGCCAAGCTTTGCGCCCATATCTGCAAAACTTGCAACTACTCCGGCAGCGGCATTTTTAAAGATGTTTATAATGCCTCTTTCCGCAGCTTCCTTTATTACTATTTTTGATACGTCGGCTCCAAGCCTTTGAGCCGCAAGTTTTGCCGCTGTTTCTGCCGCAATCTTTTTCACTACAACATCTCCAAGCGTCTGCGCATATACTTTGTTATATGCTGACACTACATCTTTTGCCGCTTCTTTAGCCGCTGCTCTGCCGCCTGTGACAGCTGCGGCTTTTGCCGCCACTGCTGCCGATGCATAGAGAGCTCCTTTGCCTGTTATTACGGCACCAACCTTTGCGCCAACATTTGCAAAACTTGCAGCCATTCCGGCAGTGGCAATTGAAAACAGAGAGAATGCCATGTTTATCAAAGCTAATTTTAGATATGCAGCATCGCCTGTAGCCGCATATAATTGCATATTCTCAGACGCATCAAATGCTGCCTGGGCAGCGCTGACCACGGCAACTGTTGTTCCGATAGCTGCTCCTGCAATAAATAAGGCTAATGCAACTCCTCCTACTGCTGACGCTCCGGCGGTGAACGGCGATAATGCTATACCCACAACAGCTACCACCACAGCGGCTATTGCCGCTATTCCGGCAAATGCCGCAGATGTGGCTTCGCCGTCGGTAATTTTGTTGTATTGTTTATCTTTAAACATTGAAGCTGAAAATTTTAATATCTGATTCGAGCCGAAATGACCGGAAAAGCCGCTCCAAAAACCATCTCCGCCAATAGCGCCGGCAATTCCGTCAACCAGCGCGCTTAACAAACCTCCTGCTGCGCCGGTTGATGCAAAAAGTAAATTCTGGACTATATTTCCGAGTTTATCCCAAGAGAAGCCGTTTTGAACCATATCCATAATGCTGTTTGCAATCTGCATAAAAGGGTCAACCATTACGCCAACTATACTTGTCACAATCCCCGCCGTAACTTCAAGAGCTCTTACCGCCCAATTCTTATTTATTGCAAACTCACCGGCGTTGGCCGTTTTATTGATATCTAATTTGCCGTTCCACCCTAAGAAACCGCCGTAATCTATTTTTTGACTGGAGGCTTTATATGTTCCTCCCATTGCTTTTTCGCCGTCCTCGACATATCTGAATTCGCCGTTCTCTAAAACTTCCAGAGAGCCTTTAACGTCAGACCACGTTTGTCCGTCTCTTAAAGTTTTAGTTATCCGGTATGTTACTCCGTCCATAGTAAACTGGCTGTCAATATCAAAAGTTCCTTTAAGATTGCCTTTCTCTGCATTTGTAATTTTTCCGGCAAGCGCGGAAAGAGACGTATCCGTGTCTAAAAATACTGAACTGCCGCTATGCGCTGTAATTCTAGACTGCTGATTTGTTATGTCGCCGGCATCTTTTGTAGAATTGCTTACATTAGCTGTATTATTGTCATTTGAAGTTATTGTGGATTGACGATAAAAAGTCAGATCTGTGCCGGCATAAAATTGGGAGAATGCGTAATTTGAAATTCTATTTCCTTCGAAAAAGCTATTGGCATCAAAAATATTTATCTGCACGGCAGAGTTCAGTTTATCGTCCGGACCTCTTTTTAACACCACTTTAGTTTCGTTGACATATGCGAAAACGCTGTATTCGCTGGATTGTGTTTTCGGAGGCTCTTTGCCCTCGTCATTGGGGTCAACTATAGGAATATTTATACTGCCGATAACGACAAACTCATCGAAAGTAAGATATAGCCTCGCCACAATATCAAAAGTGAGGGTTTTTTTGTTAAAATTAACACTTTCTATTTCTAACTCTCTATAACCGTTGCCTGCGTTAAAATCCCTTATATATCTATGCAAGCCTGATTCCGCCAATTTGTACTCGTCGCCTTCTTTAGTAAATGTAAAGTAAACATTATTTCCTTTAGAGTCTTTGACGGAAACGGTCTGCCCCAGCGAGCCGTCATAATCTATGCCGCTGCCGGGTTTATATCTTAACGTAATAGGCCCCGCTAAAACATTTACGCTTATTCTTATCGACTCAAGCGTTATTCCTTTATCCGTTTGTGAAACACTGTACAGGATTTCCGTATCTTCTTCGGTAACTTTGACAGCCGCTGACCCGCTCTGCAGCTGTACATAACCGTCGGCTTCTCTCCATTTTTTGTCCACGCCGGCAGTGCCGTTGTCGCCATATGCCCACATCTGCGCATATAAGTTGTTATTATCACTGTCCCGCGCCGCAATATATGCAATATCTCCGTTTACGACTCCTATGCCTTCATTCGCCGGAATAAGCAGAATGTTAACGCCCGATGACACATAAAAAACTCCGGCTTGTTTAACATTTTTCAACACAATACCTTTATCGGTTATAACTCCTTTGCCGCCGTCCTTTGTGATATCGGTGTTACCGCTGCCGTCAGTTTTTGCAGTACAAGTATCTCCTGACATCATCGGGATACCATAGTCGACGAACTTTAACTCTCCGTTCACATAACCATAGCTCCCAAGTCCTATTTTTCCGTCAGAATTTATATAATTAACTTTTATATTTCCTAAGAATCCGTCAGATCTGGCATAACTCTGAAGACTTATGCTTCCGTCTGCAAGTTTAGCTCCGTTTTCTACTACAAAAAGCATTCCTTTTTCTTTTACAAAACATAAATCCGTTCCTCCGACTTGAATAACCGGACGGACAGGGCTGTTATCCTCAAGTTTCTCAATACTGCCTTCGCTGTTTAAAAAATATGCGTCTGTAACAGCATTGCCGTCCAAACTTCCGGTTATCACAATAACCGGCGCTCCGTTATCATTTGGCAAGATGGTAAGATTTAGATTGGCTAACTCGTCGGAAGTTAATTTCCTTCCGTCTTTTGTCATTGATGTTATTTCGTCCCGGTCCACAGAAATCAACTTGCCTTCTGAAGTTCTGGTTTCCGTATATATTATTTCATGAGTATTCTCGAGGAGATCGCCAAGTAAAAAACCTCTCTGCGTGATGGTTACAGTACCGTTCTCATTACGTACCGTAGTGATTTCGGTGTGGTAAACTCCGTCCTCAATTCCCGGCCAGGCATTCCAATCTATTTTTCCGTTTGATTTAAGCGGTATTATAACGTTGGTAGTTTTTTGACTGGATATTAAGTTTCTGTCTGCATCAAGATAAATAACCGTATGAGTGTTTTTATATATATCTTCAAAGCTTGACGTTGCAGTCGTAACATCGTCCAAATCTGCTATTGTTACATTAGTAGTCATGTACTCATGCAGATTTCCTTCTCCGTCTTTACCATAATATGTCACAGTGTTCTTTCCGCCAATAGAGCTTAATTCATATACGCCACTCCAACAGCCCGTGAAATTTCTAAATGTATATACTCCTCCGTCTGCGCCATAATAGTTAAATTCATTCTTTGCAGAAGAATTCCAACTCGTAACAACAGCCTTTGACAGATCTAGATTTTTATTAACAAAGTTTAAAAAATCATACATATGGCTGTCCACATCTTCGCGTTTAAGTTGTTTGGAAATTGATCGCGCGATACGAGCGTATAATTCAATATCAATGCCTCCGCTGTTTCCGCTGCCGCCTCTGTTGTCTCCGGCAATTTCTTCTGAAACATTACCGCCGGCGTCCAAATTGTATCTTTCTACATTTACGTACAGCTCTCTGCTTCCGTCATAAGAAACCATAGTGATTTTTTCAAGCGCGGAAGGTTTATTATCTTCGCCTTTTTCAATCACGTATATTGCGCCGCCGTCTCTTTGTCCGCTCCTTTCAATTAATGCAACTGAACCGTCCGCGTTTGTACCATAGACTACAAAATTAACTGTTCCGTCTTCATTAAAACCTTCTTCAACAACTTTTATATCACCGCTTTTAGCGTAGTTTTGGCCTCCAAAATATATATTATCGATATAAATACCTTTTTGCCCGCCAGCGCCGGGAGACTCATATGCCGCCGACATATCTTGGAAATTATACGTTGTCGTAGCGCGCAACGTACCGTCGTAAGGATTTTGTCCGTATTCTGTCTTGGCTTGATATACTTGTTTTCCGGATTCATCATATAAAGTTTCGTCGACATATAACTGTTTGCTCTTCGCATAAGCTATTCCGGCGTCTATTCCGTCATTATAAATAGCATCTACTATGGCATCTCTGTCCTGACAGCCATCTGAATTAAATGTAATTTTTCTTGTACTGCGGTCGGATAAATACTCGGTAATCGGCATATCGCCATCGACTGGTATATCATCGGTTATTCCCCTGCTTAAAAGTTTTGCCTTATTAATATATACGTTTAATCCGCCATTTTCAGAGCAAGATTCCAATGCTTCGGCAAGGAAACTCGCATTATTAGTGATCCTAACCCATTTAGCTTCATATGAAGGGTCCTGAGTCGACAAGTCTTTAGAGGCTAAGTCTTGAGAGGAAGAATATAAATATGCGTTTAAAACTCCATCTAAATTTTGTCCGCTATAGTCAGAAATGGCAGTCTTTATATCATCCGAACTTGTAGCATTCTTTAATCTGTACGAAAGCAGGTTGTCCTTATACAGGTTTTGCTCTGTGGTATTCTTCTCTTCTCCAAGTTTTTCTATGATCAGCTTATACAATACTATTTGTTCATTTACAGTGTTACTATTTGGATTTGGGTCACCTGCATCATATTGATCTTTCGGAGATACTCTATTTTTTAACTCGTCAATTGTTAATGGTGTGGTTCCTGTCTTTGTGTAAACATTTACTGTTACCCCTGAAGCGGCGTCAACTGACATCGACACTCTATAAGTGTCCGACCAGTTGTCCGGAACTTCGGCCGAAACTCTGGTATAGTCTCTCATAAAATCAGCAACCGACATATTTTGAGCCTTTAGATTATCCAGAGACAGATCTACACTTACACCGCCAGAATCTTTAACAATAGTTAAGCCGGGAGCAGCAAGCGTACCGCTGGAAGAAGTTAGGCTGTAAGACGTGAGGCTGTAAGGCGTGGTGCCGAAATTTGTAATACGTCTATTGTTATACGGGTCAACCGCGAGGCAGGACTGGCCGTAAGGCGTGGCAGCAGGCACCGAAATGTCAAAATACGCCAGCTGGGGAATGTTTTTTCCGGTCGTGTAATTTTTACCGTAATTGTAATATAATGAATTAATACCCAGAATTATAGTAAAGCCCTCTTCCCCTTGTATAGCTCTATAGGCTTCTCCAAACTCCTCAGCCGTAATGCCGTTCTTTTTCAAATCCGCCAGATTAACAGCCATCTCATTATTATCGCCGCCATACACAAAAATTCCGACTGCATAAGCAGTACCGGATTGAGCTTCAGAACGAGAACGGTAGAGGATAGACTGTATAACATCGGAAGTACTAAAATAACCAAGTCCTATTTTTGCATCAGTCTCTTTCAGGCTTTTATAAGTACTTATAAAATCATCTACAGTTACTCCAAACGTTTCCAAATCCTTCAAACTTATCTGACCTTCTAAATTGCCGGTTTCAGGAGCAGTATAATAACAAGTTTGATTAAGATCGTCATAATGCGTCAGCAGGTCTGTGCCTTCCGCTTTGTTATAAAAGTTTAAAAATGTAGTGAAACTGTCTATATTTGAAAAATATATTTCACCGGCAGTATTGGGGCCGGTAAAATAATACTTCCCTCCTGAAGCGTACACTTGACCGTTAGCGGAAGAAGCGATTGCTTGAAGATATAGCTGGACAAAAAACGATATGTCTTCTATATCTTGTACTTTATTTTGTACTCTTGTAGGATTGCCATCATTGTTTACGAGCATAAATTCCTGCGTAGAGCTGTCGAACACTACCGACAAACCGGCATTTTTTATAAGCTCATTCTCAGTATCGTCAATGCTCATATTTTTATATTTGTCGATAAAATCGGTAAAATTGGTAATATCGCTTACATAAGCAGGGACAGTAAGACGGCCTCTGTGAACATAAAATCCTTTTTCGTCATATCCGAGCTTTAAATCCGTATCCGCTGTTACTTGCGGCGCATACGTATTATAACCGGTTGAAAATTTTTCAACATTGGTGATGACGCTTACCAAAACAGGCTTATCCAGCAAAGGGGCGTTTACCGCCAAACCGTCCGGCGTATTTTCGAATGTTAAATCCGGATTTGCATTTACGACCGGAGCTGCTTTATTGTAATCCCGCACATAAGCATCAATATCAGTGTTTATATCTCTTACCGCTATTTCTATTCCTTCCCATTTAACTACTAAACATTTTTTGTTGTAATCATACTCTAAAGACGATGCGAGGTCATTGTTTACTGCCGGCGCGGCTTTTGTATAATCCAGCACAAAAGCGGCTATATCCGGAATATCTTTTAAGGCTACGCTCGAAGGCAGGCCTTGTGCGTTCACGGTTATTCCTATGCCATCCTCATATTGCATAGTTACGCCCTGATTACCCTTGACCTCTTTGTAATTACTTACAAAGTCGGCCATATCGGTTACAGCGCTTGCCGGAATATGGTCCAAATTATCGCCATAGTAATATATACCTTCTTCTTTATTGTAACCCGACCTAAATCCGTTGATGACAGCCTGTTCATAATTGCTTGCAAACTTACTCATATCGTCGATAGCACTCAATGGCGTCGCATCAGCATTGTCGCCGTATACCTCCAGCTCTTTTGTTCCGTTTCTATACCTGTATAGTAATCCCTTATCGGACGCAATATCATAATTCTTTACAAAATCCGAGACACTGCCTTCAACAGTGCTTGCCAGTATCTCTAAGTCTGAACCTTCTCTCTTTAAAATCACTTCGTTATTACTGTTGAATCCGGCCTTCACATCCGACGACCCGGACTTTACAACCTCTTTGTACACAGAAACAAATCCGGACAAATCCACTTCGTTTGCATTAACCGGAGAGAGCATACTGCTGCCGTCTGCCATAATAGTTCCGGTTACTTCGTCGTAGGCATACGTTATATCAGTGTCTTTTGTCTGCTTGTAATTATCCACAAATTGCTTAGTTGCGCTGTTAGCCGGTATTACGCCGTTGGTTTGTGACCCGGTCAGCCCGAACGAGCCGTCTTCGGAATTGTATCTCACTTTTAAGTCCGTGCCCGAATTGGAAACATTTCTAGCGGCGCTTCTGTAGTTATCAACAAAAGTTTGGAAAGCATCCAGGCTTCCGTCGCCAATCTCCGTAAGATAAACCGGAGCATCCAAATCGCCGCCGCTCACCTTTAAACCTTTATCATCTGCGGAAACAGTCACCCCTGTGCCTGCTGAAACCACGGACATTCTTCCGCTTATTATGTTTTCTGCAACCCGCGCCCTTAATGCGTCAGCCTTGCCCTGCTCGCCCTTAGATTCGTATTGTGCGGCAAGCGTTTCGCTTGCGTTTATTGCGGCCTCTTCGGCTTGCGCCAGCCTTCCATTCGCTTCCGTAAGCTGCTGTGGGTTTCTTTTTTCGGCTGCGTCCGACGCGCTGTTCTGAGCTGATCTCAGATTAATCTGGGCTATGACATGCTGCACATCGGGTCTTTTCATTATTGCCGATACAATTGTCAGAATTGCCGGAAGACCGGCATTTCCTGAAGACGTTCTATTTCTATTATTGTTGTATGGCACTGATCTGTTTCCTGAAGATGCCTGAGAAGCAAGCAATGCTCTTCTGCCTGCTCCTGATGCAAATAACAGAGGTGAATATAGCGCTGCTGTTCCGTAATTGGTATATCTTGACGCCGCAACCATGGCCGTCAATCTTACCGCAGCTCCGGCCGCGGGTCTTTGAACCGTAACTCTGGCTGCAGGTCCGCTCGTCGCTCTTTGAACCGCAGCTCTGAGAGCAGGTCTTTGAGCCGTAACTCTTGGCGCGGGTCTTGGAGCTGCTTTGGGCGCAGGTTTTGGAGCCGGTTTTGGGGCGGGCTTTGGAATTACCTTTTTTACAACCTTATTAACTGCGCTTGTTATTTTGCTGACTAAACTGCTTAGCAATAATGCCGCTCCTTTAACATCTTGCAACTGTCCTTCGTTAAGTTTTGCTCCGAGATTTCCGCTCTTGCTGTCGGTAAGCATTACTCCTTTGTTCCAGCCGAATTTACTATCAAGGTATCCAGCTAAGTCTTCTTTCTTAACTACGGCGTCCTTTTCATTATTTGAATCTTTGATTGTTACCGTGCCGTCTTTATTTTCCGTAAGCGAAATAAAATGGTCGTTTGTTCCGTTTTTACCTGAAGAAACATTTAAGACAACCGGCGTCCCGTTATTTAATGCTTCCGTAAGCTTATTTATATCGGCATTATAACCGTTGTAATCTTTGCCGTAATCAGCCGCGGCTTTTGTTATCGCATCGGCTGATGTCATTAATTGGCCGTCTTTAATACTTTCAGCTCCGAACACTCCGCTTGCTATATCAATTGCTAATGCCTGCAATGCCAGCAATCCTTTGCTTATACCTTCCCCGGGGTTTAATCCGGCGTTTAACACATTGCTCAACGCGTCTGCCGCACAGTTCATTACGGTTGCGTTTTCATTTTTATAAAATTCAGTCAGCGCTGACAGTTGCTCAGAAGTTATTGCTTCCAGCGCTTTTTTTACATTCTCTTGCGACTGTCCTGTATCTTCCATCATTTTCTTTACGAGATCGGCATATTCTTTTGTATCTTCTATTCTTTCTTCTTTCTTTTGCACAAATGATTTAACTATTGCGCCGGACAAACCTAATCCGGCCTTGTTTTCAATATATTTTGCAGTTCTTGCCGCAGACGCGCCTTTTATTTCTTTTTCTTCTAAACTTTTCCTCACTGCCGACATCTGGCCGTTCGTTATATTTTTATCGTACACATTTAACAGTTCCGACAAGAATAATGCCTGCGTATTTTTATTTATTGTTCCGTCATCTTTTTGGCTCGATACCCCAAGCACCAATGATATCCCGGTATTGTCGAATTCATTTCCGCCGGTGCTTATCTTATCTTTTGCCGCCGCTACTTCTACGCTTCCGCTGTGCGTAGGATATGCCATCTGCCCGTTGGACTTGCCTACAAATATGCTTTCTCCGGTAAACTTGCTTGTATATAATTCTATTCTGCTTGTTTCTTCCGACGCGCCTTTTTCCGCTACAAGCTTCAACCCCGCCTTCTCTCCGCTCTCCTGCACTTTCGCTATCGTTACCTTGACTGCGGAACTCGTATCTTCCGCTTTTATCAATGCCCTCAACGCATTATGTTTTTCTTCTCCGCTCTGCTCATTTATATTACGACCCTGAATTGCCTGCTGCCGGTCGCTTTGTACTGTCTGCTCTATACCTTTATCTTTTACCGTATCTCCTTCTATATTGCCCAGCGAATCTTCATTTTGTCGGGGTTGTTCAACAACGGCCGTTTGCGATTTGGTATGCATGTCTTCGCCGCTGCTGATGGCTCCTGCTGTTTTAACCGATTCCAAATAATCTTTGCTGTATGTTTCTACGTATCTGTCGCGCTGCGCCCCGGAATCCATCACCTGCCGTACTCTGAATTCGTAATCTTCCTTGGTTTCTTTGTTAAACGGCCTGCTGCTGTCTCCGCTGTGAATATCCGGATTGCCGTTTTTATCCAGCGAACCCACCATATGCTCTTGACCGTTTCTGCCTTTTTCCTTTATTATTCCGTTACCGGTAATCGTCATTTCTCTCTTATCAAGCTCTCTCTTTACCCCTTCGTTCAAATCATTTACCGAATTAACATTCACTATTACCTGCTCGCTTACCGGTTTCATAATTTGAGGATTCACGACGGCAGCATATTTAGTTCCGCCTTCTCTATGCTGTCTTCTAAGAAGATCCTCGTCGTTTACCCTTGCAGATTGGGCAAAAACAGGAAGATTGGCTATATTTATTAAAAAACACGCAGCCACAATCATTGATATGCTTTTCATAAATACTTGCCTGCCCCGGTATTTACGGAAATAATTCATGATGTTTTCTTTTAGTTTCATGTCTCCCCCCGTTCTACGTTCATTTTTTATCGCCCGATCTGGATGTTCATAAAAAAGAAATCCCGGTTTAAATTTTTGCCTAAACCGAGATTCTTTTTTTAATATTTTTTATGGTATTGCCGTTTTCCGCCGCGCTTGGCGCAAATTTGTAAAAGCTCAGGAATGATAATGTTTTTTTTAAAAACATTTGGTCACCAATTTTTTAAGATATCGTCAATCTATTTTCCTGTCTTACTGTTTCTTACGCCACCATTTTATATTTATTGCACAAACATGGAAAGATATTGTTGTGAAAAAGTTGTAAAATTTTATTTCCTCATTGCATTTTTGATTGATGATATGTATTGCGCAAGCTTTGGAGCAGAATTTTCCTTATATTGCTCAATTATTTTAACTATAGCGCTGCCTATTATTACACCGTCGGCATATTTTGTCATTTCTTTTGCCTGTTCCGCGGTTGATATGCCGAAACCGACGGCTACAGGCGTATCCGTAAATTTCTTTATTTTTTCAGCCATGCCCTTAATATCGGTAGTTATTTTTGCCCTTACGCCAGTAACGCCAAGCGAAGAAACAAGATAAATAAAACCTTTTGCTGATTTTGCTATTGTTTCTATTCTTTCATTTGACGTCGGCGCGATCAGCGTTATTATACCGACGCCGTACTTATCGGCAAACTCTTTTACTTCGTCTTGTTCTTCAAAAGGCATATCGGGAATAATTACCGCGCTTATCCCGGTTTCTTTACACTTTTTAAAAAAATTATCATATACGTATGTAAGCAGCGGATTCAGGTATGTCATAAAAGTTAAAGGAACCTGCGTCCTTTTCTTTAACCTGACCACCATATCAAATATATTGTCTAAATTTATTTTTTTTATAAGCGCTCTTGCCATTGCGTTTTGTATAACTTCGCCCTCGGCAACAGGGTCGGAAAAAGGAATTCCGATTTCTATAAGGTCCGCTCCGTTTTCCGCTAAAGCAACGATAAACTCTTCCGTATCCTTAAGAGACGGATCCCCAGCCGTAAGATACGCTATTAATATTTTTTTATTTTTAAAAATTTCAGATATTTCATTTGACATTTTTTTCTCCCGCGGTTTTTTTGACATTGATTTTGTCGTTGATTCGTAATTCGTAATTCGTAATTTGTAATTGCCGTTCCAGCATCATCGCAACATCCTTATCCCCTCTTCCCGAAAGGGTAACAACAATTATCTTATCTTTTCCCATTTTTGGCGCAATCCGCATTGCGTGATAAACCGCATGCGCTGACTCTATAGCCGGAATAATGCCTTCAGTAACGGAAAGAAATTCAAAAGCTTCCACAGCTTGATCATCGTTAACAGGCACGTACTCTGCTCTTTTTATGTCATGCAAATATGAATGTTCAGGACCTATTCCGGGATAATCAAGTCCGGCGGAAATGGAGTAAACCGGTGCTATCTGTCCGCTTTCCGTTTGGCAAAAATAAGATTTCATTCCGTGAAATATTCCGACTCTGCCCGTTGAAATTGTCGCGGCGGTTTCGGGCGTATCAATGCCTTTACCCGCTCCCTCGCAAGCAATAAGCTTAACGTCTTTATCATTTATAAAATTGTAAAAACTGCCGATCGCGTTTGAACCGCCGCCGACGCAGGCAATTACTGTGTCAGGGAGTTTTCCTTCCTTTTGCATTATCTGCTCTTTGATTTCTTTGCTTATAACGCTCTGAAAATCTCTTACTATTTCAGGAAACGGATGAGGCCCCATAACCGAACCTAATACATAAAGAGTGTCTTCAACTCTTCTGCTCCACTCTCTCATTGTTTCGCTGACAGCGTCTTTTAAAGTTCTTGTTCCACTTTTTACCGGATGAACTTTCGCGCCAAGAAGTTTCATCCTGAAAACGTTCAAAGCCTGCCTCTGCGTATCTTCTTCGCCCATAAATACTTCGCATTCCATGCCAAGCAGAGCCGCCGCCGTCGCCGCTGCCACACCGTGCTGGCCCGCGCCTGTTTCGGCTATGACTCTTTTTTTGCCCATTTTTTTAGCAAGCAAAGTTTGGCCGAGCACATTATTTATTTTGTGAGAGCCCGTATGGTTTAAATCTTCTCTTTTTAAATATATCTTTGCTCCGCCAAGCTTTTCAGTCATGTTTTTGGCGTAATAAAGCCTTGAAGGACGTCCCGCATACTCATTTAATAAATAATTAAGCTCATTATTAAAATCTTTATCATTTTTATAATGATTATACGCGTCTTCAAGCTCCTTTACGGCGTTCATAAGCGTTTCGGGAATATATTGTCCGCCGTGTATTCCGAATCTTCCTTTTTTCATTTTACACCTCTTTCAGAAGCTTGGAAGTTGGGAAGCTGAGAAGCTAAGAGGAGCTGTGGCCGTTTAATCTTTGTCGTTGCCATATTTTTCCCCAGCTTCCCAACTTCCCATCTTCTCAGCTTCTGCCTTTTTAATTCCAATCTTCATTCTTTTTATTATAGACGTCTCTATATTTTCCGTACAATATCAACAATTTCTTTTATTTTCTCAAAATCTTTCAGCCCGTCGGTTTCAACGCCGCTGCTTAAATCAACGCAGTAAGGACTCAGCTCTTTAATTATTTCCGCAATATTTTCAGCGTTTATGCCTCCGGCAACAAAAAAAGGCTTTTTGTATCCTTTTATAAGTTCTCTGTCAAAAATTTTTCCGCTGCCGCCGTATTCTTCGGCAGTATGCGTATCAAAAAGCACATAATCCGCATTAGTTTCAAAATCACGCACTTTATCTTTTACCCTTACCGCTTTTATAACGGGTTTATCCGTTCTTTTTTTTAATCCGTAAATATACGGTTCGTCTTCATCTCCGTGAAGCTGTACAAAGTCAATTACGTTTTCAGCGCAAAGCTTTACTATATTATCAATGTTCTCATTTACAAACACTCCAACGGCTTTTATATCTTTATCAAGAAAAGATTTAAACTTAGCCGCCTCTTCAAAACTTATTTTCCTTTTTGTACCGGCAAAAACAAAACCTGCATAATCTGGTTTTGTCTCGTTTACGTATTTTATATCTTCTATCCTTTTAAGTCCGCATATTTTGATTTTAGCCATTATGATACTCCGTCACCCTTAAGTTCTCTAAGCTTCTCTTTTATATTTCCGCTTTTCATAAGCTCCTCACCTATCAGTACGGCATCGACTTTGTTCAACCGCAAAATGTCTATGTCTTCTTTTGTCTTAATTCCGCTTTCGGAAACGAATATTTTATTTTCAGGCACAAGTTTTCTCAATTTTATGCTGTTGTAAATATCAACTTCAAAATTTTTGAGATTTCTGTTATTAACGCCTATTATTTTTGCGTCGGCTTTAAGCGCTGTCTCTACTTCTTTTTCATCATGCGCTTCAACAAGACATGATAACCCCAAATCGCGCGCAGTTGCCATAAATTCTTTTAAAGTGTAAAAATCAAGAATGGCACATATTAAAAGTATCGCGTCGGCACCTATATTTTTTGCCTCAAAAATCTGGTACTGGTCGATTATAAAATCTTTTCTCAACACGGGTATTTTTACCGTGTTTTTGATTTCCGTCAGATATTTATTGCCGCCTAAAAAGAAATCAGGCTCGGTAAGAACGGAAATCGCGTCCGCTCCGGCAGCCTCATACTCTTTTGCAGTTTCAATATATCTGAAATCCTGCGAAATAATACCTTTTGAAGGAGAAGCTTTCTTTATTTCGCATATAAAGCTCATGGCATCTTTGACGCCTTCTTTTTTTAATGCTTTTTCAAAAGGGAAGCTATCGCTTTTGACTGCCGATAACGCTTCCATTTTAGTTTTTTCAAAAGAATTTTTAAGCTTTGCTTCTTCTACTCTTATTTTTGTCGCCGCTACAATTTTATCAAGAATCATTTTTCCACCCCATTAACTACAAAGTTAAAAGTTCAGAGTTCAAAGTTCAAATGTTGTGTTTCGCCTTTGGCGAAACTTACTAATAGGTTTTCGTAAAACGAAAACTCATTATTTGAACTTTACACTTTGCACTTTGAACTTTTTATTACACTCCGTTTGTCTCTTTAATAAAATCATTAAGTTTGTTTAACGCTTTTCCGCTGTCTATTGTCTCTTGCGCCATTTTCAGACATTCTTTAAGAGTTATATTATTATAAAACATATAAAGGCAGATTGCGGAATTTAAAACGACTATATCCCGTTTAGCTCCTTTTTCCCCTTTTAAAATGCTTAACGCTATTTCTTTGTTTTCCTGCGGAGTTCCGCCTATAAGCTCGGCAAGAGAATATCTCTTAAGTCCGAACTGTTCGGGCGTAATAAAAAAGCTGTTAATCTTGCCGTCATTTACTTCGCATATTGTCGTAGTGTCGGATAAAGTAACTTCATCAAGCCCGTCATGGCCGTGAACAACCATTGCTCTCTTAACCCCGAGATTTGCAAGAACCCTTGCCATAGGCTCTACGAGATTCTCATCATAAACGCCGATAAGCTCATATCTTGCTTTTGCGGGATTTGCCAGCGGCCCCAGTATATTAAATATAGTCCTTATACCCAATTCTTTTCTGACTTTTGCGACATATTTCATTGAAGAGTGAAACGTCTGCGCCATAAGAAAACACATGCCGATTTTTTCCAGCACAATTTCGCATTGCGCAGGAGTAAGCATAATATTTACGCCTAAAGCTTCCAAAAGGTCAGCGCTTCCGCATTTGCTGGAAACGCTTCTGTTGCCGTGCTTTGCTACCGGGATACCCGCTGCGGCTATTACAAAAGATGACACTGTCGATATATTAAAAGTCGAAAGTTCATCGCCACCGGTGCCGACAATATCCAAAACATCGGTTTTCGGATTAAGCCTCTGGCATTTCTCCCTCATAACCATTGCGCAGGCGGTTATTTCTTCTATGCTTTCGCCTTTAAGCCTCATTGAAGTAAGAAATGACGCGATTTGCGCATCCGTAGCTTTTCCGTCCATGATTTCATTCATTACTGCTTTTGTATTATCTATCGTAAGATTTTGTCTGTTAACAATTTCATATATTGCTTTCTGTATCATTTTGCCCCCCTTTAACGGCAATTACCAATTACAAATTACGAATTACGAATTAACGGATTTTGATTTCATAAAGATAAAAAATTCTCAATTATCATTTTCCCGTTTTTTGTCAGCACGGATTCAGGATGAAACTGAAGCCCGTATAAATCATAATCCTTATGCTTTACGCCCATAACCTGAGATTCTTCGTCTTCGGCTATTACAAGAAGTTCATCCGGAAGAGTCGCTCTGTCCGCTATAAGCGAATGATATCTGGCGGCTTCAAGAACAGGCGGAAGCCCTTTAAAAACCGGGCTGCCGTTGGCAATGTGTATGTTTCTTGCTTTTCCGTGCACTAAAGTTTTTGCGTAAGTTATTTCCGCTCCGAAAGCTTCGCAAATTGCCTGATGACCCAGGCACACGCCGAGTATCGGCATTTTATCTTTAAAATATCCGATTGCGTCTTCGCATATGCCGGCGGCGTCGGGCTTTCCCGGCCCGGGCGAAATAATTAAATGTGAAGGATTTAATTTTTCAATTTCCGCTATGCCCATTTCATCATTTTTTATTACTTTTACGTCGCTGTTAATTATTCCTACATACTGATAAAGGTTATACGAAAAACTGTCGTAATTATCTATTATTAAAATCATTTGCTGCCTCCTCTGTAAATACAATTGGCTTCTTGCATTTTTTGTCTTTGATTCGTCATTCGTAATTCGTAATTGCCGTTTTCAACGCTTTCATAACCGCTTCCGCTTTTTGCCTGCATTCGTTAAACTCTTTTTCCGGATTGCTGTCGGCAACAATACCTGCGCCGGCCTGCACGTAAACTTTTCCGGATGAATTATTTCCCTTTTGCAATTTTGCCATTCTTATTGCTATGCACATATTCATATTTCCCGTAAAATCTATATACCCTATTGCTCCGCCGTAAGTTCCGCGTTTATGTCCTTCCAGCTCGTCTATTATTTCGCAGGCTCTTTTTTTAGGAGCTCCGGAAAGCGTGCCCGCCGGAAGAATCGCACCTAAAGCGTCCAATTGGTCATACCCGTTTTTAAGTTTTCCGGTAACAACGGAAGCTATATGGCACACGTGCGAAAGTTTTAAAATTATCATATATTCTGACACTCTGACGCTTCCGAATTCGCTGATTTTGCCCAAATCATTTCTGCTTAAATCCACAAGCATATTATGTTCCGACAACTCTTTTTCGTCTTTTAATAAATCGGAAATCAGCTTATCGTCTTCTTCGGAATTATTGCCGCGTCTGCACGTGCCTGCCAAAGCGTAATTTGTAAGCTCCCCGTCTTTTAAAGTCACAAGCGTTTCCGGCGAAGCTCCCGCGATTTCACTGTCCCCAAAATTAAAATAGAACATATAAGGCGAAGGGTTTATCGTTCTTAAAACCCTGTAAGTCTGCAGCAAACTTCCTTCAAAATCCGCCTCAGCCCTGTTTGAAATAACAGCCTGAAAAATATCTCCTTCCTTTATATGTTTTCTGGTTTTTTCAACCATCTCCATAAACTTCGCTTTACTGTGCAGCATTCTGAAATCGGATTTAAGCTCCGACTTTAAATCTTTGGCGTTTGAGCCGTTAAGAATAAGCTTCTCTATGTTTTTCAATTCTTCAATTGCTTTCGTGTATCCCGCTTCAAAGTTTTCAACAGGTACATTAACGATAATAAAAATTTTCTGTTTTAAATGGTCAAAAGCTATAACCTTGTCAAAAAGCATCAAATGAAAGTCGTCAAAATCCGTATCATTCAAACCGTTCAGCTTCAAAGATTTTTCAACATACTTTACATAGTCGTACGAAAAATATCCCACAAGCCCGCCGGTAAACGGAAGCATATATTCAATTTTCGGACTCTTATATTTTGAAAGAATATCTCTTAAAACATCCTCCGGACTGCCGGTTGTTATTTCTTCGCTTTTTCCGTTATTTATATACACTTTATTGTCATTGCACCTTACGGTAAGCTTAGGTTCATACCCGAGAAACGAATAGCGCCCCCAGCTTTCCCCCCTGTCAACGCTTTCAAGAAGATAGCACTTCTTATTTTCTTTCATGAAAGTTTTAAGCACCTCAACGGATGTCGTCACATCTGCAAAAATCTCCATTGACACGGGAATAACCGTGTAATCTTTACAATACTTCTTTGCCTCTTCCATTTGCGGATTAATCATTTTTTTCTCCTTTATCAGAAGCATGTATGAATAGAGCAGCTTTGGTTGTTTTGTCTTTGCCGTTACCATGCATCTATGCCTCCATGCGTCTATGCATCATATTCTTTTTCTCCTTCTGCCGTCACCGCCGAGTGTTGTAATCGGGGCTCTGCCGTTTTAAGCCGCCATCGTTTAAATTCATTTATATTCATATTTCACTCCAAAATAAAAAACGTCCGTCCAAAGCATAAAAAATTTTATGCCAAGGACGGACGTTATAAATTGTCCGCGGTGCCACCTTGCTTTCCGGAAATATAAAAAATTATATTAACCGGACACTTTGCAGAGTACTAAGACATTATATGTCCGACATACTCCTCACGATTAACGCTTGTGCTGCGTCGCAGGATACTCAAAAGCTTTCGCTTTTTTTAACTGCGCCCTCTGTGGTCCAACCCGATGGTTTGCGTTGCGCGGGAATCTCAGCTCCGCCCGCTCTCTGTAGCTGCACAACCACCGTCCTCCACATCAACGGTTTGTGGGTCTATCGACCCTATTAAGTTATCAAATATGTTACAAATAAATTCTTTATTTGTCAATTTTTTGGAACGCTTTGTCATTTAAAAATTAAAACTGGACTGAATTTAAAAAGATTTAAAAATTAAAAGTGGACTGGACTATATAAAATACTTTAATCCAATTT
>JGI24705J35276_12238760_pt1 | contig 54218 bp, 54 predicted proteins | sample TergutNt197P4_FD_35276 | JGI IMG/M metagenome (IMG submission 35276) | reverse complement strand
TGAACAAAAGGAATTCGCCGATTGCGACAATAATTACAACTGCCCGGTCGTCACTTCCTACCCGGAGTTGATCCGCAACAATATCGACTATCTGAAAGAAAACGGCGTTGCCATGATTCAGCCTTTTCTTTCGCTGGAGGATGAGAAAAAACTCGCCCAACAACTAACGCGCGTTTTCCCGGACATTGCGCCCGCTGAAATCCGCCGCGCCCTTGGCCTCGCATGGGCCGAACAGGTGCGCGTGAAAGCTGAAATTGCCCGAAAAGGCGAAGAAGCTATTGATTATCTTAAAGAAACGGGTAAGCATGGCATCGTTCTCGCTGGACGGCCCTATCACATCGACCCGGCCATTCACCACGGCATCCCGCAGCTCATCACTTCGCTCGGCATGGCGGTATTCACCGAAGATTCGGTAGCTCACCTGGGCAAGCTCGACGAGCCGCTACGGGTCGTCGACCAATGGACTTACCACGCGCGCCTTTACCGTGCCGCCGCGCTGGCCGCGCACGAGCCGGTGCTGGACGTGATTCATCTGAATTCTTTCGGCTGCGGGCTGGATTCCATCGTGGTCGAACAGGTTCATGAAATTCTCATCCGCCGCAGCCGGATTTATACCGGCATCAAGATCGACGAGGGCAGCAACCTGGGCGCTGCGCGCATCCGCGTCCGTTCGCTCAAAGCGGCGCTGGAAGAGCGGGGTGGCCGCCCGCCCGCGCAAATCATCCATTTCCACCCGCCGCAAAGAAAACCGCGCCCGGTATTTACCCGTGAGATGCGCGCCGACGCGACCGTTCTCATCCCCCAGATGTCGCCGATCCATTTCCAGTTCATCGACCCGGCTTTCAGGGCTTGCGGCTACCGCGTGAAGGTGCTGGAAGACGTATCGGCACAGGCCATCGACCACGGCCTACGCTTCGTCAACAATGACGCCTGTTATCCCTCTATCATTGTCGTCGGGCAGATTATCGAGGCGCTGCAATCCGGCGAGCATGACCCGACCAAGACGGCGGTGATGATCGCGCAGACCGGGGGAGGTTGTCGCGCGACCAACTATATCGGTTTCATGAGAAAGGCGCTTCAGGATGCCGGGTTTCCCGATGTGCCGGTCATTTCGTTCAACACGCTCGGCCTGGAAAAGCACGAAGGTTTCAAACTGAACCTGTCCTTGCTCAATCGCTTGATGATGGGGCTGGTGTATGGCGACCTGTTCATGCAGGTGCTGTTCCGCACCCGGCCCTACGAAAGAAAAGCGGGTTCGGCGGACGCTCTTTATAAAACCTGGGTCGAACGCTGCAAGGAAGCCGTTTTCAAGGGCAGTTTCAGGCATTTCGGGCGCAACATCCGCGACATCGTGCGGGATTTCGACACCTTGCCGCTCTCCAATGAGCGCAAGCCCCGCGTTGGCTTGGTGGGCGAAATTCTCGTCAAATTCAACCCCGGCGCCAACAACGACATCGTGCGCATCATCGAACAGGAAGGCGGCGAAGCCGTGATGCCGGGACTCATGGATTTCCTGCTCTACTGCGCCTACGACCACGATTTCAACTACCGCGCCATGTCACGCAGCAGGTTCGCAGCTCTGGCGGGTAACGCGGCCATCAAGGCGATGGAGTTTTACCGCCGAGACATGAGAAAGGCGCTATCCGCAAGCAAGCGGTTCGTCGCGCCGCCGACCATCGACCAAATCGCTTTTGGCGCAGCGCCATTTCTGTCGCGTGGCAACCAAACCGGGGAAGGCTGGTTTTTGACCGGCGAAATGGTGGAACTCATCGAACAGGGAGTTCCCAACATCATCTGCATGCAGCCTTTTGCCTGTATGCCCAACCACATTGCCGGAAAAGGCGTCATCAAGGTGCTGAAAGCAAGCTACCCGAACGCCAACATCACCGCCATCGACTACGACCCCGGCGCTTCGGAAGTCAACCAATTGAACCGCATCAAGTTAATGCTTTCGGTGGCGTTCAAAAATATGCGAATGCACCGGGAAGACGTGGTGGAGGAAGATTTCACACGCCGGGCGTAAGTGCTGCGACGTCATATTGCGGCGCGTAACGCTACGCGATACAATCCGTAGCATGATTGTCAGCTTCCGGCACAAGGGTCTTGAAACTTTCTATCGCACCAGCTCGGTGCGAGGCATACAGGCCGCTCATGCAGCGAAACTCAATCGCATTCTTGGTTTGCTGGATGTGGCAACCGGTCTCGTAGACCTAAGCATCCCGGCATTCAAGCTACATCCTCTCAAGGGCGACCTGCAAGGGCACTGGGCAGTATGGGTCAACGGGAACTGGCGTGTCACGTTCCGGTTTGTCGGAACCGATGTCGAATTGGTTGATTATCAGGATTATCATTGAGGGAACAAATCATGATGAAAAACCCACCCCATCCCGGTGGATTGTTGCGCGAGGATGTGCTTGTTCCGTTGGGTCTGTCCGTGAAGGAAGCCGCCGAACGCCTTGGCATATCTCGGGTGGCGTTATCGCGTGTTCTCAACGGCCATGCGGCAATCAGCCCGAATTTGGCGATACGGCTGGAAATGGCGGGCATCAGCACGGCACGGGCATGGTTGTCGATGCAGGCAAACTATGATTTGGCGCAAGCAATGAAGCATGAGCAGCCTGCGGTAAGGGCGTTGGCTACCGTGTAAAAGAGCAGACATAAGCGCGCGAAGCCGTCTTAGAGTATCTTTGCGCAATCAGCCTACCATGACATGAAAGCACAGCCCAAAAACCCCTACTAGCATTACCGTTGACGCTTGGCGGGCACTCTTTCTAGACTTGAGGTTTACAACATTTTTCCCTGGACGAGGACAAAAATGAGCGAATCCCGTATCCACAATGCTGCTTTGCGCGGCAAGATCATGTCGGCAGACGAAGCCGCCACCTTCATCAAACCCGGCGACAACATCGGCGTAAGCGGTTTCACCGGTTCGGGCCATCCCAAGGAAGTCCCGCAGGCGCTCGCCCGACGGATCGCCGCCGCGACCGAACGCGGCGAGACTTTCCGCGTTGGCCTGTTGACAGGCGCATCCACCGCGCCCGAACTCGATGGCGCGCTTTTCAAGGTCAACGGCGTTTCCATGCGTATGCCCTACCAGTCCGATCCGGACTGCCGCAACCGAATCAACAGCGGTGATGCCTGGTACATGGATGTTCACCTTTCGGAAACGGCGCAAAACGCGGCTTGGGGGCATTACGGCAAGCTCGACGTTGCCCTGATCGAAATCGTTGCCATCCTCGAAGATGGGCGGCTGGTTCCGTCGACCTCGGTGGGTAACAACCCCACTTGGCTGGACTTGGCAGACCGGGTGATTCTTGAAGTCAACGCCGGCCTGAATCCCAGGCTCGAAGGCATGCACGACATCTATTCCGTCGCCCTGCCGCCGAATCGCCAGCCCATTCCGATCACCAAGGCCAGCGACCGTATTGGCGACCCTTACCTGAGAGTCGATCCCGCCAAGATCGTCGCTGTGGTCGAGACGAATTGTCCCGACCGCGACACCCAATTCTCCGCTCCGGACGAAAACTCGCGCCTCATCGCGGGCCACATCCTCGATTTCCTCCAGTATGAAGTCGACAAGGGGCGTATCCCGGCGAATTTGTTGCCGCTGCAATCGGGCGTGGGTAACGTTGCCAACGCGGTGATGGCGGGCTTGAACGATGGCCCCTACGAGAACCTCACCGCCTACACCGAAGTCTTGCAGGACGGCATGCTCGACATGATCCGCTCCGGCAAACTGGTCTGCGCTTCGGCCACTGCCGTGTCGCTCTCCAAGGCCGCCCTGGCAGATTTCAACGCGAACCTTGACGCCTACCGCAAGTGCATCATCCTGCGCCCGCAAGAAATCAGCAATCACCCCGAGATCGTCCGTCGGCTTGGCATCATCACGATGAACGGCATGCTCGAAGCCGACATCTACGGCAACGTCAACTCTACCCACGTTCTCGGCTCAAGGATGATGAACGGGCTGGGCGGTTCCGGCGACTTCACGCGCAACGCCTACCTTTCGATCTTCATGACCCCGTCGCTGGCCAAGAACGGCGCGCTTTCCTGCATCGTGCCGATGGTCTCCCACGTCGACCATACCGAGCACGATGTACAGGTACTCGTTACCGAACACGGCTTGGCCGACCTGCGCGGCCTCGCGCCGCGCCAGCGCGCCAAACTGGTGATTGAAAAATGCGCCGATCCCAAATTCCGCCCCGCCCTCCGGGATTACCTTGCGCGCGCCGAAAAGAGCGCAAACGGCCAGCAAACCCCGCACCTATTGGGCGAAGCGTTTGACTGGCATTTGCGCGCGCTGAAGGGCGAGTCGATGTAAGCCGCGAGTTGATGCGGGTTGTATGCAAAATCGCCTGACACAGCGTGTCAGGCGATTTTGTTTTTATCTTCGCAATGCAATTTTGCGAGAAAGGAGAGGTAATTCATTGATCACGCTTTATTTTCCATTTTTTCGATTCTTTGACCAAGGTTAGCTGGCTTTTTTCAGTTTTGCCGTTCACGAACTTTATTTCTATTTCGACATGGGCAATGTCGTCATTCTTGTCGATAAATTTCAGTGCAAGAGTCTCTAGCCCCCCATTTTCCTTTATCACGGAATGCTGCTGATCCATCTTTTTATCCAGCGCATTCAAATCCTCATTTGTCGCGTCCTCCAGTGCAAAGCACTCAGCGGCCTTTGCAACTTTATTCTCGGCAATGGCCTCTAGATAGTTCCTGACAACGTACTCCGGTTTTTTGGCTGAACAGCCGGTAAGCAGAGCAAAAGCGAAAAACGCCCCCAAAAAAATGGCTAGCTTGCGGGTGTCGACAGCAAAGAAACGCGACATCAGAATTCTCCTGACAAATAACAATAAAAACGATGGAAAAACATTATGTTCCCGGCACTTCGTAAGGCAGCTCAAGGACTTGCACGCAAGGCCCGTCTGGCGTCCCGACGCGAATTTCAGCGCCCGTATGGGCATACTCCGTCCGGATGACGGCCAGCGCCTCACCCCCTTCGGGCAATGGCGCGAAGTTGACGATGGCCCCCACCGCTTGCCCGTCTCCGGATTCCGGGGCGTAGAGCGCCGTACCGGCAGCGATGCCCTCAGCGGATGCCGGCGAGGAGAGGGCAATGCGGAACATGCGCCGCTTCGGTTTGCCCAGGTGCTGCGTGCGGGCGATGATTTCCTGGCCGGGATAGCAACCCTTGGTGAAACTCACGCCGCCGATGATCTCGAAATTGAGCATTTGAGCGACAAAGGCTTCCTGCGTGGCGGCGGTGACGAGCGGCAGCCCTGCGCGAATGGCGGCAAGCTGCCAACTCGCGGTGCTGCCTGCCGTAACGCCGGTCTGGCGCAGCATGTCGAAGACGGCAGGCGCTTCGGTTGCGGGCAGATCGAGGATGAAAAGGTTCTCCTTGAGCCGGATTGTGGAGACAGTCTGCCGCATGTCGACTTCCGGCACGGGCAACGCGGCGCGCGATAGATACTCGCCCGACATGGATCCGGCAAGGCCGATGAGCACCCTTTCCTGTTCCGGGAGGGCGAGCTTTACTTTTGCGCGGAGGATGTAGTTGCTTAGTTTTTTGAGCAGGGTTGGAACGAGGTCGGCGGAGGCCGCGAGGCACAGGCCGTCACCATCGCGCCAGAGCAGGAAATTCGCCAGCATGCGGCCCTGCGCGGTGTTGAAGCTCGTCCATTGCACGGCATTTTCGGTGAGACCGGCCACGTCGTTTGAAAGCAGCCTGTTCAGGAAACCGCTTGCCTCTTCGCCCGTGGCGCGGATCAACCCGAGGTGGAGAAGCGGCACGGCCACGGCGTTGTGAGCCAGCGCTTCAACATCGGCATGCGGTTCGCCGAAATTTACGGACGGGGGCAAGGGATTGGAATCGAAGCGCGCGCCCACGCGCGCAAGATAATTTGTCCAGTTGATCATTCGGCGCGATAGAAAGTCGGGAGGCAGTTATTATAGTCCCCCCTCGATACCCTCTCGCCCTCCTTCCCAGATCGCCCATCGATGAAAAAATTCATTCGCCGCCTCATACGAATAGCCATCTGGCTCACGCTGATGGCCATTTTGGCTGTGGCTCTTCTGGTGTGGGTCGGGTGGTGGTATGCACAGCAACCCTTGAAGGTGAGGGGGGGGGTTACTGAATTCACCGTGCCGCGCGGGATGGCGATGCGGCAGGCCGCCAACGTGATCCGGAATTCCGGGGTAGCGGCTGACCCGCGCTTTCTCTCGACGCTGGCGCGCCTCTCGGGGCGAGCGCAACAGATCAAGGCGGGCACTTACCGGGTCGAGGCCGGGATTACGCCCTGGGATTTGATCATCAAGCTCGAAATGGGGGATGTGGCGCGCGGGACGGTACTGCTGGTCGAGGGTTGGACTTTCCGCCAGATGCGGGCCGCGCTGGAAAAACACCCGGATTTGCTCCAGGACACCGGGGGCCTTTCCGATAACGAAATTCTTGCCCGTATCGGCGCGAGCCAGAAGCAGCCCGAAGGATTGTTCTTTCCCGATACCTATGTGGTCACCAAGGGCGACAGCGCGCTTTCCGTGTTTACAAGAGCCTATCAGGCCATGCAGAAACGGCTGGATAAAGAATGGGAAGACAAGACGCGCGACCTTCCGCTGAAGTCTCCCTACGATGCGCTGATCCTGGCCTCGATCGTGGAGAAGGAAACCGGGCGCCACGAAGACCGTACCCGCATCGCCAACGTGTTCATCAACCGTCTGCGGGTTGGTATGAAGCTGCAAACCGATCCCACGGTCATCTACGGGATGGGCGAAAAGTTTGACGGCAAGCTGCGTCGTAGCGACCTGGAGGCCGATACGCAGTGGAATACTTATATCCGAGCCGGTTTGCCGCCGACACCCATCGCAATGCCGGGGCGGGAGTCGTTGCGCGCCGCGCTGCATCCGGAAGGCGGGGACATGCTTTATTTCGTCGCATGCGGTAACGGCAACAGCGTGTTTTCGCGCACACTCGGCGAACACAACAAGGCGGTGGATCGTTGCCAGCGCAAAAAGGGAACACCGAAAAGTTGAATCTATCGACCATGAAAATATCTGGACGCTTCATCACTTTCGAGGGCGTGGACGGCGCAGGCAAAAGTACGCAGATTGGCTTGCTCGTAGAGGCGTTACGCGCGCATGGACTCGACGTGCTCTGTACCCGTGAGCCCGGCGGCACCCATCTTGGCGAAAAACTGCGTGAGGTGTTGCTCGGCATGGAAATGAATGTCGATACCGAAGCGATGCTGATGTTCGCCGCGCGCCGCGAACATCTGGCGGCGGTGATCGAACCGGCGCTGGCGGCGGGAACCTGGGTCGTGTGCGACCGTTTCACCGACGCGACTTACGCTTACCAGGTGGGCGGGCGCGGGCTGGAAGCGGCGCGTTGCGACGCGCTCGAAGCCTGGGTGCATCCCCGCCTCAAACCCGACCTCACCCTGCTGTTCGATCTGCCGCCCGCGCTGGCGGCGGCACGGATGGCGGCCAATGGAGCCGAACCCGACCGTTTCGAGCGGGAGCAGCGCGGGTTTTTCGAGCGTGTGCGCGCCGCCTATCTGGAACGGGCGCGACGCGAACCCATGCGTTTCCATGTCATCGATGCCGCGCAGGAACCACGCGCCATTGCCCAGGAAATTGCCTCGGTGTTCAAAGAGAAGGCATGGCTGTGATCCATCCCTGGCTTGAACCGCTGTGGGCGCAATGGATGGCGCTCGGCGAGCGTTTGCCGCACGCGCTGCTCATCTCTGGCGCGCCCGGCCTCGGCAAGCGCGATCTGGCCGAGGCATTGGCGGCAAGGCTGCTGTGCGAGTCGCCACAAACCGATGGACAGGCTTGCGGGCATTGCCTGCCCTGCCAGTGGCGCATATCGGGAAACCATCCCGACCTGCACCGGCTATCCCCGGAAAATGGGGAAACGCAGCCTCAAACGAATGAGGCTGCGGGCGATGAACCGAGCGGCAGCGAAAACAAGGCAAAGCCAACCCAGGCAGCAACCCAGATCGTCATCAACCAGGCGCGCGCGCTGCAAGAGGCGTTGTCTGTAACCGCGCATCGCGGCGGAAAACGGGTGGTCATCGTCGATCCAGCCGAGGCGATGAATGCCTTTACCGCCAACGCGCTCCTGAAACTGATCGAAGAGCCGCCGGACGGATGCGTTTTCCTGCTCATTTCGTCTGCGCCGCGCCGCCTGTTGCCGACCATCCGCAGCCGTTGCCAGCAATGGCATGTGCCGCGCCCCGACGCGGACGCCCTGCGGCGCTGGCAGGCAGGGCAGGAGCGCGAGGAGCGCACCCCCGCCAGTCTGCTGGCGCTGTGCGGTGGCATGCCGTTGGCCGCGCGCCGTCTGTCCGCGCAGGGCGGCGGAGCCTTGTTCGAGCGCTTCATGAACGACCTGGGCGTGGACAGGGTCGACCCGCTGCGCCTCGCCGCGCAGTGGGAAAACTGGCTCAAAAAGGACAAGGCAGCGCTTGCCGCCGGTTTCAGCCTCATGACGCTGGTCGAGTGGATGCAGCGTTGGGTCAGCGACCTGGCCGCGCTGCGACTTGGCGGGCGTGTGAGATATTTCCCGGCGCAGGCCGAGCGTTTGGCGATACTTTCCGCAGGGGCAAGCGCGGCCTCACTCGTCGGCTGTTACAATGAATTCATCAATATCCGGCGGGTGGCAGCCCATCCGCTCAATATGCGGTTGTTCCTGGAAGACATGTTGATGCGCTATGCCCGTGTATTCAAAGGAGTCCGTCCATGAGTCATTCCAACATCCCGCAGCCCCGCTCGGCGCGGCCAAGCGTACTGTCGATGAACATCGGCTCCAAAGCCGCGCTCTATGCCGCCTATATGCCCTACCTGATTCATGGCGGCATCTTCCTGCCCACCACCAAGCATTACGCCTTGGGCGACGAAGTCTTTCTGATGATTCAGTTGATGGACGACCCGGCCAAGTATCCCGTAGCGGGCACGGTCGTGTGGATCACGCCCGCTGGCGCGCAACGCAACAAGGCGCAGGGCGTAGGCGTACAGTTGGCTGCGGATGAGACCGGCAAGGTCGTCAAGCAGAAAATCGAGCAAATCCTCGCGGGGCATCTCAACTCCAGCCGACCAACTCACACACTTTGATGCTTGTTTGATTGATGCTCGTCGATTCCCACTGTCACGCTGATTTTCCCGAACTGGCCAAGCGAGAATCCGAAGTGCTCGCTGCGATGGCCGCCAACGGCGTCGGGCAGGCAATTTGCGTAGGAGTCCGTATCGAGGATTTTCCGCGCTTGCGCGCGCTCGTCGACCGACATCCGGAATACTGGGCCTCGGTTGGGGTGCACCCCGACAACATCGGCTGTGAGGAGCCAGACATCAATCGCCTGTGCGAACTCGCCGACGACCCCAAGGTCGTGGCCATCGGCGAAACCGGGCTCGACTATCACTGGCACAAGGACGCACCCGAGTGGCAGCGCGAGCGTTTCCGTACCCATATCCGCGCCGCGAAAGCTTGCGGAAAACCGCTCATCGTGCATATGCGCGAAGCCGCTGCCGATACCCTGCGCATCCTACAAGAAGAAGAAGCCGGTGTCTGCGGCGGGGTCATGCACTGCTTCACCGAATCGCTTGAAATCGCCGAAGCTGCGCTGGCTCTCGGTTTGTATATTTCATTTTCCGGTATCATCACCTTCAAGAACGCTTCCGCGCTCAAGGCCGTGGCCGCGAGCGTGCCGCTCGACAGATTGCTGATTGAAACCGATTCGCCCTACCTTGCGCCAGCGCCGCATCGTGGCAAAACCAACGAACCGGCCTGGGTGAAACACGTCGCCGAAGAACTGGCCGTCCTGCGTGGCGTACCGTTCGCCGTCATTGAGCAAGCGACGACCGAAAACTTCTTCCGCCTGTTCCGTCATGCCCATCCTGCCTGAATCCTTTCGCGTTTTCCTGCGCAGCAAGGCTCCCGCCGCTTTACTGGCCGTCCTCGCTTTCTTCTTCCTGGCGACGCCGCCCGCCCAGGCTGGAAACCTGGAAGAGGCGCTTGCCGCCGCCCAACGGGGCAATGCCGACGCCCTCTCCAAATTTCTTAAAAGCGGCGCGGTTTCCCCCAATGCCGAGGATAAGGACGGCAATTCGCTGCTCATCCTCGCCGCCCGCGACGGCCACGTTGAAGCGGTAGAAGCCGTGCTGCGTTTTCGTCCCAAGGTCGACTACCGCAACCGTACCGGCGACTCGGCCCTGATGCTCGCGGCCTCACAAGGCGACATGAAACTGCTCGACCTGCTGCTTGCCAATGGCGCCAAAACCAACCCCCCCGGTGACAAAAACGCCTGGACAGCGTTGCACTACGCCGCGCTTGAAGGCAAACTTCCCATCGTCGAACGCCTGCTTGCCGTCGGCGCGGACATCAACGCCCTGACGCCCAACCTCTCCAATGCCCTCATGCTTGCCGCCCGCAATGGGCACATCGACATCGTGCGCCGCTTGCTGCAAACGCCCATCGACCTCAACCGCCGCAACGACCGAGGATTGACCGCCGACGAGTGGGCGCTCTCCAAGGGCAACACGAAAATTGCCGACCTGATCGTGGAAGCGCGTACCGCTCGGGCTCGCCGCTGACCTCCCTGGGACGCTTTCCCGCTTGACACGCCCGAACCGTCCCCTATAATGGCGGACTTCCCCCGAGCGGGAATAGCTCAGTTGGTAGAGCGCAACCTTGCCAAGGTTGAGGTCGCGAGTTCGAGACTCGTTTCCCGCTCCATCGCATCTTTCCGGGGGAATTCGCCAACGTTCGCCAACGTCCGCAAAACTCGCCAAGCGACTGAAAATTAGAGGCTTTTTTGCTTCACCCATCGCTTGATGAGTCCGCCAACGTCCGCCAACGTCCGCCAGCAGCCGCAAAAAAAATGTACATTGAAATGTACATTGGCTGAACATCCAATCCGGGTAAGATCAGAATCAGCTTTTTGCTGTGATGAGCGTGGAAGTCAGTATCAGATTTCGTCTCCTGCCTAAAGGAGCACGTTCATGGCACTCACTGACACGGAAGTCAGGTTATCCAAGGCCAAAAGCAAGTCCTATTCTCTACGCGACACCGAGGGACTCTCCCTTTTTGTTGCCACAACCGGCGTCAGATCTTGGCATTTTCGCTACCTCTGGAATGGCATCCCGAGGCGATACTCTCTGGGAACCTACCCGGCTATATCACTCAAGCAGGCACGTTCCCTGCGTGACGAAGCACATCAGATGCTTGCCCAAGGCATTGAGCCCTTAACAGCCCGCCGCCAGAAAACAGCCGAGGCCAACATCGCACAAGCCAACACATTCAAGATCATCTACGAAAAGTGGTTCACGCATCGGTGTCTCACCCTCAAGGAAGGCCGCCAAACGGCTCGCAGTTATATTCAGCGGGTCTTTGACAAAGACGTTCTGCCCTTCATCGGGAAACGCCCTGTCAGCGAGATCAAACGTGCCGACCTCCTTGATCTTCTTGCACGGGTCGAGGAGCGTAAGGCGTTCTCAGTTGCCGAAAGGATCAGGGGATACCTCAACCAGATTTATCGTTATGCTTTAGTAATTCTCCCCAGTCTGGAATACAACCCAGCGACCGATCTTGATGTAGTGGCTGCCCCCCAACCCCCCGTGCAGCACAACCCGCATCTTCGGATGGACGAACTGCCCAAACTGTTGCAGAGAGTGCGCTCCTACCGGGGAGATTTTCAGACTCAGCTAGGGTTGCGGTTGTTGTTGCTTACTGGCGTTCGCACTGGGGAACTGCGGCAAGCCACTCCCGATCAATTCGATACTGAGCGGGGGCTATGGGTCATCCCGCCAGAGGACGTTAAGCAGTTATTTCTGAAGATGAGCCGCAAACGCCTGAATCCGAGCGACATCCCTCCCTATATCGTTCCGTTGTCAATCCAGGCGATTGAGATCGTCAAGTTCATGCTCAATCGGTTTGAACCTGAACAACGCTACCTCTTCCGTCATAGAAAAGACCCGCAACTCAAGATCAGCGAAAACACGCTCAACCAAGCTCTCAGGGGCATCGGCTACCGTGACCTGCTCACCGGGCACGGCATCCGGGGAACCCTCTCAACCGGGCTCAACGAGATTGGCTACCCATTGAACTGGATTGATGCGCAACTCTCGCATGCTGATCCGAACAAGGTAAGTGCGGCCTATAACCATGCTGAGTACGTCGAACAGCGAAGGGCCATGATGCAGGATTGGGCCGACCGGCTCGATCTGCTCGAACAGGGCATGGTTGAGAAGGCGCTCACCCATATAAGCATCGGACATGTTGGAATGCCGGTCGCGGCACCCGAACCAAAAGTCGTGTACCCGCAATTCGGCCAGAACCGCAAAGCGGCCACACAGTCTGCACCGCCTGACAGCCCAGCGCAGCCAACCCCGCTTTTCAACAAGCCACAGCCACCGGCTTCGCTGTGCAACAGGCTTTCCGCAGTAGTCGCCCCACGTACGCCCGTATCAGAAGAGCAGCGCAAACGCATGGAGCAAATCGACACGTTCGACTTACCACACAACCTGCCGGTGGCCACCTTTGCCCAGATGGCGGGCAAATCCATACGCACACTCAACTATCAGATCGCCACGGGTCATTATTTGGCCCTGACCCTGGGAAACCGAGGCAAGCGCATCCCGGACTGGCACCTTGACCCCCATAAACATGCACTGATCGAAGCGGTCTTGAAACTCACGGACTGCACCGACCACTGGCAGATTTACCGCGCACTTTCAAGCCCAGACTCCAGGCTCAAGAATCTTCCCCCCATTGAACTTGCCAAATCAATGGAGCGGGTAACGCTTGTGATGGCCGTTTGCGAAAGGCTGAAAGAAAGCATGGCATCAAAAGCTGTCGCAGTTTGATTCGAGGCAACGCACCAGAAGCCGCCTATGCCCTTCCGGCGTGGCGGCTTTTCTACGTGATGGGATGAAAATTTTAGCCGCTAAAACGCCGGCATCTGAATACAGGGTCGTTTATTCGGACTTTATGCTGGGCAGGCTTTCTACGTCTGACAAATTCAGCATGTCCATTTTATGCCGAATTGTGGTTTACATTGTGGTTTACAAATTGATTTACATTTGGTTTATTTCTGTTTATTCATAGCGAAGTTTAGCTAAAATATTCCTGTTTACTGCGAAATTTCAAAATTTGAACTGATAGGAAAAGACGTATTCTTTCAGGCGTCTAGCCGTATTTGAAAAGTGAATTAGTTCCGACTTTTCAGCAACCTAATCACTTAAATTTGAAGGTTATTTTGTCTGAAGAAAGATGATGAAAACGCAAAATCCAGCTAATCAAATACGGCTATAAGAAAAAGTTCACATTAAAATATTTCAAAAATTTATAGATTCATGACGATGCGCCGATACCCGAGAAGAAAAATCGGGGAGGCATTCTTTTCGATTAAACGCTGGACGCTGCTGCCGATCCATCGTCAACTCACGGCATCCGAAAATTGTCCGCTGCATAACAAGTGAGAATTTCGCATGAATGACAACATCACGCTCGAAGAACTCATTGAACGGATCGTGAAAAAACTCAGGCCGACACCAACGCACGAATGTAGTGCAAACCTGCCGCCGTTATTTGGCTTTGGTCAGCATGATGAAACCCGCATATTGGCCATTGAGTCTGTTGAACAGCGCACCAGCCTGAAACGCACTGCCATCTACGAACTGATTGGGCAAGGCAGCTTCCCGAGGCCGATCCCCCTGACGGACAGGCGAAAGGGGTGGGACACCCGCGAAGTCGACAAATGGATCGAGGATCGCAAACTGCTACGGGATTGTGATGAATCGTCAAGCACAGGACAGTCAACATGACTGTCGTGAGCATTGTCAATACAAAGGGCGGAGTCGGCAAGACCACCGTAGCCGTAAACATCGGAGGTTTCTGTGCCGATGCCGGATTGCGCGTACTACTTATCGACCTCGACTACCAAGCCACACTGACGCAGTACTACCCTCTTGTCAGTGTCGCGCCAATGGGCGTCTACGAATTCATTACGAATAACGAACAGAACCCGGAGCACTACGTTTCCCAAACGTGTTTTGAACGGCTCGATGTTGTCTATGCCGATGAGCGCTGCCGGGGGCTCGATTCATTGCTGCGTGATGCTGACGATGGCCGGTTGAGGCTGCACAACCTGCTCCCAGCCGTCACAGCGCACTACGACCTGATCGTGCTCGATACCCAAGGGGCACGGAACGCTACCCTTGCAACGGCAATGCTGGCAAGCGATCTGGTGCTCTCGCCAGTCATGCCGGAGATGCTGGCAGCGCTGGAACTCAAAAGCGGCACGGTGCTGGCGCTATCGGGAATCGCCTCTTACCAGCGGCTCGGCATCCCCATTGCGCCGCTACGGGTTCTGTTCAACCGCGTGCACCCGATTTCCAGCAATGCTGTTGTCGTCCAGGATGCTGTGCGCAACAGCATCATGGAACATGCCGGAGTCGAAGCCCTTGATTCGTGCATCCCCGCCTCCGAAGCGTTCCAGAAAGCCTCCGCGAAATCCATCCCCGTGCACCGGGCTGAAACCAGGCAACCGAATAACCGCCGAACCCCCTCGGCCCTTGAGATTATCAGGTCGCTTGTTCTGGAACTCTTCCCGAGGCAGGACTGGCAAGAACTGTTCAAGAGGGTCACGGGTAAGAAACCTTTCGCGCGTGTGCAGGAAGGCAACCGATGACTTGCCCGCCCCAATGCACGAAATGCAGCGCACGGATGCAGCGGTTCATCGGCTTTGCGAAGGGGTGCGGCTGGCGTTTGCTTTGCGACGGCTCAGGCCAACGGGTTTTTTTCAAGCAGGGGATGCCAACCATCTATACCTGGCTCAAGGGCGAAGGGGAACTCGTCCCGATGAGAGAAGCAAGGTGCCATCATGGCTAATCTCACCGTCGACGAGATTGCCGCGCGCCTGAACCTGGTTCCATCGGCTCCCCGCCCAGAGGTTACAACGTTGAGCGCCCCCTTGGCCGATCAAGCGATGCGGCTCAACGTCCGGGACATCAGAGCGTTTGAACATAACCCGCGCCGGGTAAAAAGCCCAATTTACGAGGAACTCAAGGAATCAATCCGGCAGCGCGGCCTTGAGCAACCCCTGGTTGTCACACGACGGCCTCACGAAGACCACTATATCGTTGCCCGTGGCGGGAACACGCGGCTGCAAATCCTCAAAGAACTTCAGCAGGAATGCCAGGATGGGCGCTTTGAACAAATTGACTGCCTCTACACGCCCTGGGTCAACGAAGCACGGACACTTTCATCGCACCTGCTCGAAAACGAAGCCCGCAGCAGTTTGCTGTTTATTGAAAAAGCATTGGCTATTCAAAAGCTCCAAAGCCTGTACGAAGAAAGCAACAACCATCCCATGACACTTGATTCACTCGCGCTGCGCCTCAAGGAGGATGGCTGCGCGCAGGATAAAGGTGCCCTTAGCCGGATGAGAGATGCGATTCGGATTCTGCTGCCCGCGATTCCGAACCTGCTTTTTGAGGGGATGGGTCGCCAGCGAATTGGCAAGCTCGTCACTTTCCATAACGAATGCGAGCGATGCTGGGATGAGTTCGCGCCTACCGCGAACCCTACGATTGATTTCGCGGAATTCTTTCGGGAGGAATTGGCTGAATTTGACGGGTACCCCCTGGCGGAATTCTCGCAAAACGTGGTCGAGGACACGATCATCGGCAAGATGGCTCCCATTTTGGGGCGAGTCTATGCAGACATCGAAGAAATGGTGCGGGCCGAAGAAAACCTGATTCATCTGCGCACCCACTTTCTCAATACCCCGGCTGGCAAATTCGTGGAAATCCCCCTGCCTCCCCCTCCGCCCTTGCCTGCCACGGCAGCCGTTGCGCCAAACCCTATCCCGGCCATTCCCGCTTTACCGGCACGGAAAGGGAGTGTACCGGCGCATCCTGCCACGACCAAACGGGTCGACTCGATCAAGACGATGTTGAGGGAGCAGGTCGGCGACGACCTGAGCTTGCAACAGGATGGTCTTGATCCGTACTCAGAGATTGAGACTGAGGTTGAAGCAGAACCTTCCGCCGGTGGCCTTGAGCAGCGGGAGGAAAATGCCCGTTCCTTGCGCAAGAAAATCGCTCAACTCGCACAAGAAACTGCACAAGCCGTCGAGCCTGAGATCCGAATTAACGAAACAGACGACGGAACCGGATATGCAGTCCGCGTAGCACCAAAAGAAAAACTGAAGAATTGGACAACGACAGCGTGCATGACAATGTGGTTATTGCGCGATTTGTCCGGGGCAGCAGACCCGAGGCCGCTTGCCCATCTTGGCGGGCTGCTTTGCGGCGTGCCGCAGGCCGTTCCCCGGCTTGAAGATGTGGCGTTCTCGAAACTGATTGACCTGATCCATCAGATCAGGCTTTTGATGGACACCGTATCTGCTCCCTTGCAGGACACGGCCAGCTACGCCGACTCCTACCACGACAGGAAAGCCTGCGATGATGACGAGCCAACAAACGCTGAATAGTGCCGTCGTCGGACAGGCCCTTCAGGATCTGCACAACGGACATTATTCCAAAGTGCGCGCGCGGGGCTTCTGCGACGAACTGATCGAAGCCCTGAAACGCCCGGAAGTGGCAGCGGCGCTGGCGAAATCAAACATTCAATGGGTCACGACATCCGTAGACAACGAGAAGGCCATCAGGATCGCGAACCAAACGAACAAGCTTGTTGAAGATGCTGCGCTCATTGACCGGATGCTGAGGGCGGGCGCGAGCACCGATCAAATATCTTCTTGGTATGGCATTTCGCATCAGGACGTAGGCTCCCTTCGAAACATCCTGAAGCTTCCCACACGCAAGGGTAGGCCAGAAGGACTTACCAAGGACGAAGAGGAAAAATTATGGGAACACTGGTCCAATGCCACCAATCCGAGAAAAAACGACAAACCGCTTGACCTGACTGATTCAGAAAAGCTGCGCATGTTCGCCTTGGAAACCGCCGAAAGGCTCGACATCCCGATGGCAGCGGTCTGGGGGGCTTTCCAGGACTGGATGGCCCGTGGGGTGTAGGCCATGTACTGGATCGAAGAAGAAAACGCGCTCATTTACCGGATGCTGAAGGCGGGAGCAAGCAGCGCGCAATTATCTCAGTGGTTTGGATTGACACACGGGGAGATTGCCGAGCTGCGATCCAAACTGGAACTTCCTGCGCGCAAAGGAAGGCCCAAGGGGCTCACCTGGGAAGAGGAGGCAGCCCTGTGGGAACATTGGCTTAAGGCCAAAAAGCCGAAAGGCTACAACTTTGCGCTTGTCACGACTTGCGAATTGGAACAGCGCATGTTCGCCCTGGAATCATCTGAAAAGCTCAAAATCCCGATGTCCGTGGTGTGGAGGGCTATTCAGGGCTGGATTGCCAGTGGGGGGTAAGCCATGCGCAAGACGGGCAAAGTGCCCCCCGCACAGACTCCACCAGAGGAAGTCCGGCGCCAGAGAATCGAACACGCCCGCGCAATCCGGGGCGATGGCTTCCTTTTTAGCGGAAACCGCCAGCAGTGCGTCCCGGCTGACATGCTCCTCGACCGTCGGCTTACCCCGTTGGATCGAAACGCATGGATGGCTTTCCGGTTGTTGTTGAACGATGACGGCTTGACCGCATTTCCCACGTATGAACAACTCCGCCAGCACCTCTCGGCCTCGCCCGGCGCACTCGCTTCGCCTGAAACCGTCTCCAAAGTTTTGACCGTCCTGCGCCTGACGCGCTGGCTCAGTCTGGTGGGCCGCCGCCGAGACCCGCAAACTGGCCGCCCCCTGGGCAACGTGTATGTGCTCCACGACTCGCCCCTCACCCCCTTTGAAGCGATGGAACTCGACCCCAACTACCTGGAACTGCTCGGCCATTCCCTCACGAGCAAATCCAAGGCGATTGGGACTGTCGTCCAGATCGTGCTGGAGGAGATCGCCCAAGACCCGGCCCTGAAAGCCAAGGGGCTGCCGACGCGCCTGGAAATGCTCCGGCAAAGGCTGGCAGGGCGCGATGCGCAGGAAAGTTATCCACAGGACAACGAAACCGTAGACCCAAAAAACCGTCTACGGTTTGACACTACGGAATCCGTAGTGCCCCGCAAACCCGCGAAAAATGGGGGTCTACGGTTTGAAGAGGGTGACAGTACAGTACGTAGTAGTAGTATTTATAAAATACGTACTGTACAAAACCTTTCTTCCGTAGAGGCCCCATCTGCCACGGTAAGCGCAGCATCCGCGCAGGCTCTACGGTTGCCCCAAGCCTTCACGCGCTTGCAGGAAAAACATCAGCAAGGCGCATTGGCAGCACTCGGGACACTTCCGGTTGAATTGCAGCAAGCCATCCTCGATGAGTGGGCAGAGCGCTGCCGCACCGACGCCATCAGGAGGCCCGCGCACTACCTTTTCGGGATCATCCAGAAGGCGATCCGGGGCGAATTCAACGCAACGCGCAGCAAACCGGCGGATACGCAACGGCTGATCGCGCAACCGCCGCAGCCGCCCCCGGCACCCGTGGTGGCACCCGAAAAGGCACGTTTGTACTTTTCCAGGCTGCGGGAAATGATGCACATGCCGCCCCACCAGAATAACGGAAACCCCTGAATGACGCGGGTTTCAGAGAACAGGCAACATCCCGTTGTCGTAATGTTGATCTATATCAATTTCGTTGGCAGTGCCAACAGGATTGATATAGGTCAACAAAAAACTGAACTTATATCAAATTTACCCTGTTTTGCCCGATGGTGCCGCCCTGCCCGACGCACCGCCTTGGTTCCACCCTCCGGGCAAAGCTCAAACCGGAACCAGGGCAATACCATTTTGATGCTGACAGCACGATGCCCGTGCCTCAATGATTGAGGCCATTTTTTCCATTTCACGGGCATGTGACATCATGACAAGTACCAACAGATTCAGCTACAACATGGGTGACTTTGAGGCCGAGGTCGAACTGGTGCTGGAGTCGCCCCATGCCGCAAAACTCTGGCGTGGCCGCCCCTACGACCCTTTCACCGAGTTGCGTTCCATTATCGGCATCGACGGCTATTTCACTGCTGTACACCGGATCGTGCGCGCGGCAAAGGCCGATGACCCCTACGCCGACTGGTGGCTGATGTGCCTGGAAAACAGGATTGACCTGTCCCAACAAAGCCTCAACCATGTCCTGGCGCAGGTCAAAGAGCGCCTTGTGCAACTGCCCCCCGAGTTGAAGGTGATCGAGTTCAAGAACCACGCGCCGTTTCGCACGCCCATCTTCGTCGACACGGCCCTTGGCTTCGCGGGGCTGTACCAGTTGATCGCCTTTGACCGGCTCGCCAAAGAGTTGGAGAAGGCAAGCCTGCTGGCAATGATCGACACGTCTGAACGCTCTGAATGGGGGCGTTTTGCGGCGCGCGCCGTCCGGGGCTTGTTCTATTACGCGCAAAGGTACCGCTTCACCGGCGTCGCCCGCAAAGATTTCCGGGAGATGAACGCCAATGCCCGGCGGGCTCTGGCGCGGTACGAGGAAATACCGCAGGGCGTGATTGAGGGAAGGGCGCGCGCCAAATTTGCGCCCCATACCTGGCGGGCCATGCCTGAGAGGAAAACTGCGGCAAGAAGCCAGACATTTGAGGAACTGCTTGCCAGGGACGAGAGCGAATCCGCCAAGGACGATCAGGCGATGTTGAACGACATGGACTTCGTGAACAACGCCGATGAGATGCCGAGCCCGGATGAGTTCGTCAGCCTGGAAGACGTACTGCGTGAAGATGCGCTGGATCAGGACGAGCCTGCATGATGCGTATGGACTTCAGTGGGCATCGGCTGCCGCAGGGTTTGCACTTCGAGCCCCTGCGCATCTGTGAATTTTCGATGATCGAGAACGCGCGTTCTCTAAATGGCCTTTTAAAGCCTTTTAATGGTAAGGGGATGGAAGAATGGGCCAACGAGAGCCGGGGGCTGAACGAGGCGCTTGCGCAATGCCTGCTGCCCAAGCTGATCGGGAGGATGCAGGCGAGCGCACTCCAGTGCCTCGACGTGGAACTCGTCCCGCACACGACCAGGGCGGGCACGGTGTACCTGCGCTGGCGCAAGCGCAACTGGACGGTGATGAACGAGACGCTTTTCGAGCGGACGATAGGCTCGCACAGGACACCATCCGTCTTCGCCCTTGATCTGTACCTGATGGAGATGCAACGCATCGCCTTCAACATGCAAATGCGTGCCACGAACCAGATCGCCACACTTGCCTTGAACGCAGCGGCCAAGATGGCAAAAGCCGAAAGCCTTTACTTGCGCCGCATCCAGTTGGGCGCGTGGATCGGCACCGCCCAACCAGACGGGGATTCAGGTGCGCAAGGCTGCGCCAAATGACCTCAGACAGATTGATGGCCCAACCCTTCACAGCGCCCGAATACGGCTGAAGCATGTTTCCGATTGATTGCTGACAGCCACACAAAGCCGCTCCATCCTCGCCCACTGAACCAACAGCAACTTTTCGGCTAACCAGGTTGCGGCGCGGGGACTCCCCGTGTGGCCGAAACACCGCTCCGTAGGCATCGGCTCGACCACGGACGGCGCGCGCAAAGGCTAGGCGCACGCTTGATGCGTTTTTTCCAACCCGCCGGGGTTTCAGCCCGGCGGGTTGGAAGCCTCGGCATTTTCTGGATTCTGCCAAGCAGGAATCAGCCAAGGAGTAACTATTATGGATACAGAGAAGCGCGTCGCCAGCCCTCTCCGCGCAAAGGTAGAAGCGATGTTTCCAACAGATCAGGAACGGGGTGCAATCGCGTTGTTGATCGAATGCGCCAAACACGATACGGGTCAATCCCGCAAATGCGCCGATTTTCTTCTCGCATGGTGGAACGGCGATCAAAACGGCGGCTTCGACCTTGTCGACCTTTGGGGCGTGGATGATACGTTGGCAACTGCGATGGTGACGGTTTTTAGCTTCATTCGCCGCAGCCGCTACTATCCCAATACATGGGGTTACAGAGAAGATTTTGAAAGAATCTGGGAACTGTGGCGAGGCCCTGGCTGGAAGAGGACATACCCGCCCTGAGCGAACAGCTTTTGATGTCGCACCACCGCCTTTCCCCGGAAACTGGATCATCCACCAGTCTCCGGGGACTTTTTTTCAGGCTCGACCGAAAACGCACATCACCGTTTGGGCACGCCTGAAACCGGGTACGGCACAAAACCATTTAACGGCTGACAGTGCGCCGCAAATCATCGAACCTTGCGCCATGCACTGCTGACTTTGGTCGGCAACATCAGGTAGCCAGCAACCTTCAAGGCTACGGGAGCATCGTCAGATGCGCTGGATGCACCAGTTCGTGAGGGCAGCGTCAATCGCACGGACGGCAGTTGATTCTTCAACAGCCCTGCCATATCCAAGCAACCCGCGCAGGGACTCGCACCCCCTCGCCAAGCGGGATGGGTGTGCCTCCTGCATTTTCGAAGGTTTGTAACGCCTTCTGTCACCCCGTGGGGACTTTGATCCCCTCATGGGGCGAGGTCTCCACATTTTTCTATGAAGGAGATTTCGCCATGACTTCGCAATGGATGGACATTAGCCCAGCGCCGGTAGAGGAGGACTGCGCCCAGGTCGGCAGACTTGACTATGAAGAACGCAGTTCAAGGGAATGCCGGGTTTTCAAGCGGATGCTGTCTCGTCTTTTTCCGCTCCCGGAAAACGGCAAGGCCAGCATCGTCATCAAACGATTCCCCCACGATTTCGGCAGCTATCGGCAAGTGTGTGTTCTGTACGACGACACCGACCAGCAGGCCGTCGATTATGCCTACCTGCTTGAAGGGAATACACCCGCAAAGTGGGACGCAATCGCTCACTACGAACTGCTCTGGCTTGAACGGTGTGAGCAGTTGCAACGCGCACACAGCCAGGGAGTACTCGCGCAAAGCCTGCCTGACGCGGTACTTACAGGGTCACTACCAGACATGCCCGCTGATAAGCGGTTGACAGAGTTGCTCAAGCTCTATCCGCTGCCTGATGTACCAAGGGCAGCAAGCCGCGGGCAGCACGTTGAACTGAACGAAAGGGGGCTGCCATGACGATGAACGATACAACGTCACGGCAATGCCACGCATGCGGTGGGCCGTTGCTGGAACTCGGCACGCTGGGGGGTACCCGACATTTTCGTTGCCGCAATTGCGGCTGGATGACTTCGCTGGTTGCAAGGATGCACCGGATGCTACGCAAGGCAACCAAAGCGGCAGGCTCTTTCTGACAGTGATCCATTTTTTCCGAAGGCGTGAACCGCCTTCTGCCACCCCGTGGGGACTTTGATCCCTTTCACGGGGCAAAGTCCCCACACTTTTTTGGAGCTTCGCAAAGCATGAATAAAAACACCGAGTTTTATCTGGCGCAACTCGAACCGCTCGTAGGCGGAACCATCGCCGGATTAGCCGCAACCGAGGCTGACGGTTTTGGAATGGAGTTCTTCGGCCTTCAGGTCACGCTGCCTGACGGCGGGAGGAAAGTTCTTTTTTTCCTGTCTGACGATGAAGGCAACGCTCCCGGCAGCTTCGAGATTCTCGAACATGACCCCGCTGCCGTCACAGGCCACTCCCACGGTTTCCCGGACACCGGAAACCAAGCCGTGTAGCTTGCTGTTTTCCTGAAGGCGCAACCCGCCTTCTTCACCCGCGAAGGGATTTCTTTCCCTTCGTACAGGGCTGGAAATCCCTTTCACTTTTTTCTACGAAGGAGATTTTCATGTCACTCAATCACCAATACTACAAGGACAACGTAATGCGACTCGTTGGCGGGCAACTGCCGAAGAATCGAAAGCAGTTCTACCTGAAGGTGCTCGACAACTCGTTGCAGCAGGGAATGTTCGGCTACTTCGACCCAGAACCCCGCGAGGGTAAGGTCATTTTCAGCAATGATGAGGCATTCATCATGCTGGACAATAAGAACATCTGCGTCGTAGACCGCTCGCTCGTAACCTTCGATCCTGAAACCGGCGATACGGTACAAGTTAGAGCTTACGCCAGACGCGATTTCGACGGCTACTGCGTCACGGGGCCCAAACCCGAAACACGCACGATGTCCAATGGCACAACCTACGTGGTGGAATCGACCATTCTGGGGGGGCGGGCTGTGAAGCTGCCTGTGCCCGAGGCCAAATGCTATGAATTGAAGAGCTTGATCGAGCTGTTGGAGACGGACAGGTTACCGGACGGCTTTCGACATCTCACGCATATGCTGGTGGACGCCCAGGCGCGCGATTTCGAGATCGTTGATCCCGTGCCGGATGACATTTTCAGGACGCCGCCTGCGGTGAGTTTTTCGGTGAATACCAGGAAGCATTGTGGACGTGTCCGGGTGTTCTACAACCGGGGACTGGATTCCTTCGGGATCGAACTTCTCCAGGATGGCGAACGCACCTACTTCGACGATTATGTTTTGTTCAATGAATTGGGCACCCGGCTCCATGATCTGATCGACGACGGTGCCTGGAACCGGATCGACGTTGACCTGATCGCCGCCGCCAAAAAGCCGCGCAAAGCAAAACAACTCGCACAGGCTGCCTGAAGCCCGAACCATGCCTCCAAGTCCGATTTGGACGAGGAGGCATTTTTTTGCCCTGATCTTCCGCGAAAAAGGGGCATGACCTGAAACCCATTGCCTACTGAATCCTGCACCGAAATCCGCAATGCTACCCACATGATTCAAACCGGCAAGCGGCGCGATGAACTATTACAACGATAACGATCCCTACGCCGCAGCCTGGTTGCGTAACCTGATTGCCGCCGGACTCCTGGCACAAGGGGACGTGATTGAGCGGGGGATAGAGGATGTCAGGCCAGAAGAGCTTGCTGTATACAGACAATGCCATTTCTTCGCGGGGATTGGGGGCTGGCCCTATGCGTTGCGGCTCGCTGGATGGCCCGATGATCGGCCCGTCTGGACAGGATCATGTCCCTGCCAGCCGTTCAGCATCGCCGGAAACCGGCGCGGCACCGGCGACAGCAGGCATCTGTGGCCGGTCTGGTTCCGGCTCATCGGCGAGTGCCGCCCTCCAGTCATTTTTGGCGAGCAGGTTGATGCAGCCATCCGGCTTGGATGGCTCGATGCTGTTTCGGCTGACCTGGAGGGATGTGGCTACGCCGTCGGGGCGACGGTACTTCCTGCTGCGGGCGTTGGCGCACCGCACCTCCGGCACAGACTGTTCTTTGTGGCCTACGCCAAAAGCGAGCGATGTGAACGCATCGCGCATCCCGAACCCGCAGGAATACCCGGAGCGGCATCTGTCGAGGGCGAACCCATCGAGCGACCTGGCGCACATTGCGCAAGCCTTGGCTGCATGGGTCACGCCGACTGCGCGAGACTGGAAGGATACCGGGAAGGAGTTGCCGCCGAGGGCAGACGGGAGGCAAAGGGACGACCTGCTGCCGAGACAGGCAATTCTTGCGTCCTGGCCGACACCGCAGGCACACGATGCCCATCAGGCGAGGCTGCCGCGCCTAAAAGGCGGCAAGAGGAAGCTGGGGGACTCTGGGAGCTATCGCAAGGATCTATGCGATGCCCCATTCCTGATCTACGGAAAACCGCCGGATTGGAAAATCGAACAGGATGCCCCGGCGAGGTGGACAGCCCGTGGAGAGATGCTGACTGGCTCCGCTGCCGGGATGGCAAATGGCGGCCAGTTGAACCCGGCACATTCCCGCTGGCTCATGGGGTTTCCGCCCGAATGGGACGTTTGCGCTCCTACGGAAACGCGCTTGTCCCGCAAGTCGCCGCGCAGTTTATCCGTGCGTTCCTGAACAAAAGGGCCGCACCTTGAAAAGAATCATCCACCTCGTCTCGGTCAGTGGGGGCAAAGACAGCGCAGCGACGCTGATTCTGGCGCTGAAACAATTTCCCGAAAGCACCTTTGCGGTGTTCGCCGATACAGGCAACGAACACGAAGCCACTCTTAAATACCTCGACTATCTGGAACAGTCCTTGGGTATTCAGATCAAGCGCATCAGGGCAGATTTTTCGGGCCGGTTTGCGCGGCGGCGAGAATGGGTGCTGACCCGGTGGCCGGAAAAGGGTGTTTCTGCCGCGCGCTGCGAACGTGCGGCCAGCCTGCTTGTACCGAGCGGCAACCCCTTCCTCGACCTGTGCATGCTCAAAGGCAGGTTTCCTTCTCGAAAGGCACAATTCTGTACGCATGAACTCAAAACAGTGCCATTGGCCGAATACGCCCTGGGTTTCATCGACACGCAGGAGGTCGACGTATGGAGCTGGCAGGGGGTGCGCCGTGACGAATCAGCAAACCGAGCGAAGTCCCAAGGGTACGAGGACTTGACCGGGGGATTGTTCGCCTTTCGCCCCATCGCTGGCTGGACAGGGCAACAGACGGTTGATTTTGTCCGGTTGCATGGCATCAAACTCAATGCGCTCTACAGCCAGGGGATGCGCCGCGTTGGGTGCATGCCGTGCATTAACGCAAGTAAGGCGGAACTGGCGGAAATCTCCTGCCGCTTCCCCGAGCATATTGCGCGCATTGGTGATTGGGAGCGCATCGTTTGCGAAACATCGAAACGCGGAGATTCCTCGTTCTTTCCAGCGCCAGACGACGGGCGGGGCGAACTGCGCGGCAGGAATATCACTGCTTACATCAAATGGGCGCGGACGTTTCGGGGTGGTCGGATGCCAGACCCCCAATGGGATGAACACGCCCCGGCGTGCGCCTCCAGTTATGGGCTTTGCGAATAAACACGGCTTCGTACTACAAAAATAAGGGTGCGCCACGTAACGGTTTTTCCGGTGACGTTGCAGCAAAACAGAGCGATCCTTGCAACATGTCCTGCTGACTTCGGTCGGCAACATCAGGTAGCCAGCAACCTTCAAGGCTACAGGCGCATCGTCAGATGCGCTGGTTGCGCCAGTTCGTGAGGGCAGCGTCAATCGCACGGACGGTCGTTGATCTTCATCGGCCCTGCCATATTCAATCAACCCGCGCGGGGGTTACACACCTCCGGCTTACGGGGAAGGTGTGTCTCCGCTCTTTTTTTTGGAGAAACACCATGTCTGAAAACACTGCTTCAACCGAAAAGAAATACTTCGACCTGCACACTTTGGGTCTCGGTTATCTCAACCGAGCCCGCGAAGTCAAACCCAACAAGGGCGAGCCTTATCTCGCTTGCGTCGTCAACGCCCTCAACGGCGAAGCCGATGATGTGAAATACGTGCCCTTTGACTGCCGCGTTTCTGGGGAAAAAGCACAGGAACTCGTGCGCAGCTACTTCGATGTCATCAATGCCAAGGGTGACAATGGCAAACCAAAGAATAAGGTGTTAGTCGGCTTCAGGGTTGGCGACCTCTGGACGGACATCTTCACCTATGAAAAGGGTGAGAAAGCCGGAAAGCAAGGCGTAAGCCTGAAAGTGAGGCTGCTCTATATCGGTTGGATCAAGGTAAACGGCCAGGTAGTCTACAAAGCCGAACCAAAGCCCAAGCCCGAGAATGAGCAAACAACCGGGGCAACGCCGACAGACAATGCCGATGAAGAACGCTCGACTGGCGCTCCTGATTCGGAATCCCCTTCGGCACAAGACGGGGAAGAAGCCGAAACGGAGATTAGCGGGTTTGAGAACATGACGGACGAAACCGATCCGTCATAAGCCGCCGGGAGAGCAAGATGTATACATATCCCGGCAAGCTGGTCATCAAGACCCTTCACGGTCGTAACGGCGATTTCAACGTCGGGCACTTGTCGATTGCGATTGGCAACTTCGTTGTCAAAGACACTGCGCTCGAACAATACGACCCTGGCGAGTACGAAGGTGAGTTTGTCATCGGCTGGGTCTACCCCTCCGCGTATATCTCGAATGGCCGCAGCGTCACTGAAGTTCGCGCTTCTCTGAACGCAATGACCATCTCGGGTATCGACGATCTCTCCAACGAAGAAGCCGAAAAACTTACTCCGCAGGAAGTCGACCCCATCGAGTCAGAGCCAAAGCAGGTTCCGCCTGCGGCTCCCTCCAAGGAAGAGCCTCCCAAGGCTGACCCACAAGAGGACAGGGCACCGTCCAGCATGGAATCTGAGGCACCCGCCGAAGCTGCCAATGCAACCGAAGTGTGCGACGAGCGCGACAAAAAGCTCTTTAGCACGCTCTGGCCTCTGGGTGATGTTGTCCAACTTGACCCCACGGTGGATCGCCAGCTTTTCCGCGACCAACGAGACCGCCTCAAGTCTCTGGGCTACAAGTTCAACGGCATGAGCCAGGACTGGCATCTTCAGGGGCAATAACCGCTGTCACTCAACCGCCGCGCTCGCGGCATTTCATCCACACCCGCCGGGAAACCTTTTCCCGGCGGGGAGGAGGAACCGGCTCTTTTTATCGAAGGAGTCGCTGATGGACTGGCTGTTGCTGAAAATCTCGAAAGAGGGACTGACATTGCGCCTGCGTTGGGGCGAGTATGACAAAACACTCTTTGGCTCTCTTTGGCCTTTGGGTGATGTCGTCAAACTCGATACCAACGTGGAACGCCTGCTTTTCCTCGAACAACAGGAACGGCTTCAGGCGTTGGGCTACCAGTTCAACGACAAGAGCCTGGACTGGCATCGCAAGACGCAGTAATTCTCCCCGCCGCACCTGCGGCATTTCACCCACCTCGCCGGGAAACCTTTTCCCGGCGGGGGAGGGTTCCTTCCGGCATTGACTTGAAGGAGCTTTCAATGAACTGGATTTACCGGCAAATATCCGAAGAAGAATTGATATTCCAGCTTTGTTGCCGCGTGATGACAGAGGAATTCATCCGCAACACCATCGCGTATGTCAAGACCTACGGTACGCTCTGGCGCGTGGTCGAGACGACCGCCCGAGTAGACGGTGCCCTTGCTGGCATGAAGGCAGGGCAGTCATATCGCATCATCATCTGTGACGAGATTCGCCGCGATGAAGACACGGGAGAGTTGGGCTACCGCTCGGTTCCCGAGTTTGAATCGCCCTCTTCCTATTCATGCCCGCTGCACTTCCTCGACATGGTTCCCGACGTTTTGAATCCGTTATGGAGAAACCGCGTCCGGGCTTTCCATGAAGGGGAAAAACGCTTTCAGCATTCATTCAAGAACGCCGTTGTGCCTGCAATGGTCGGCTAAACGCCAAGTTCTTTCTTCCCCCTGGGGCCATTGATCCGTCCCCTGGGGTGGTTCTTGGCCCTTCATTTTTTGAAAGGAGCCAACATGGCCACCCCCACGCTGTACGCAATCGACGAGTTTTCCGACCTGAAGGCCGATGCCTGCCTGCTGGATGACGATTTCGATCTTGTTTTCGTCTCCCTCTGGGGCCGGGACACCACCATCCAGCAGTTGCTGGCAAAACTCACCCTCGGTCACAAGGAGGGCGGGATGAGACAGTTTCACCTCGTCGCCGGAAATCACGGTATCCCTGTGGAAGTCCCGGACGTGGAAAACCTGTCCAAGCAGTCTGCCCGCTCTTTTCGCAGAACGCTCTTCGGTTCGATGACGAACTTGTGGCTGTACAACAATCTCGCCATCGAACCGGACAAGGCAAATGCCCGCGCTTTCGCGGTTCTCCCGATAGACATCAAGAACCAGGATGACCGGCTCTGGCCGCTCGTGCAAAGCTGCTGCGGTTTGCCGCTGCTGCCGCACTGGCAGGAGGTTGTACTCGACACACTCAAGACCGAGGGGATGCTCAAGAAGCTGAAACTGGCCTTCGGGCCGGTTCAAGGCTACAAGCTCGCCATCGAGTTGAATCAGCTTCAGGGCCGGATGCAGGAATTGATCCGCGAGGGCACGCTGAGCCTTGTGCCAGAGGCCGTGGAATTTCCCACTGCCTTGCCACTGGCTGCCTGATCTGGCTGATTTTACCCACTGGTTTTTCCATCCTGCGCACGACAAGGCCCACCGCCTTGCCATGCGCCGGGGATAAAACTCACTTTTTTCCAAGGAGTAATTGATATGGCTCTGATGTTTCCGCGCATCGCGCGTAACTTTGCCAAGGCGGGTTATTACCCCACCGATGAGGGCACGCTCGAAAGAGTCCTCACGGCCTTCGCCCCGGTCGACACCCTGGTCTCCATCCTCGACCCCTGTGCAGGGGAAGGGGTGGCGCTCGCAGAAGTGGCGCACGCCCTGGGCCGCGAGCACGTCTGTGCACACGCGGTCGAGTTCGATGCCGAGCGCGCGGCACATGCCCGCAAGCTGGCCGACAAGTGCCTGCATGCCGATGTGATGGACACGATCATCTCGCGCCAAGCCTTTGGGCTTCTCTGGTTCAATCCCCCGTATGGTGACTTGCAGCGGGACGCCAATGGCAACCTGGGCTACCAGGGCAAAGGCCGTGGCCGACTCGAAAAGTTGTTCTACCAGCGCGCCATGCCGCTCTTGCAGTACGACGGCATTATTGTTGCTATCGTTCCGACCACAACGCTTGATGATGAATTCGTTGGATGGATAACGAACCATTTTGCCGACGTTCGGGTGTTCAAGGCCGTGGATCGGCAATTCAGGCAAGTGGTGATCTTTGGCCGCAGGGTTCGTCAGCGCGACCAGGAAACAACTGCCAGCCGAAACGCGCGTGAAATGCTCGTGCGGATCGGCAAAGGAGATTGTGAAGCCACTGAATTACCTGAAGTCTGGACGTTCGAGCCGGTTGTCGTTCCCCGCTCAAGAAGCGAGCCCGAGCATTTTTATCGGGTCAGCATGGAGCCGGAGCAGTTCGCGAGGGAAGTCGAGCGGCTGCAAGGGCTCTGGCCGACGCTTGGCGCAGTGTTCGGGAATTGGCAAAAAGCCCAACGGCGGCCCGCAAGGGCGCTGTCGCCCTGGCATCTGGCGCTTGCGCTGGCAGCCGGGGCGATCACTGGAATCGTGAAATCGGCCAAACGCATCTTTGTCATTCGAGGCGACACGTTCAAAGCCAAGAAGGTAAAGAAAGAGGCTGAACTGCACGAAGACGGCACGCTCGTCGAGCGGACGGTTGCGCTCGATTGCTTCAAGCCCGCGATCCGGGCCTGGGACTTTACGCCGGACTCCAAGACCTTCGGCGAACTGATGACGATTTCGTAAAGAGAACGTTAGTTTTTTCCACCACCCACGGGGGCAACGACCCCGATGGGGCGAAGCCCCCTCTTTTTTCTTCGAGGAGGCTTCACCATGCTGCAAAAAGTATCCGAAAAGCGCCCTGCGTTCGACCAACCCCTTTTTAATCTGGGGAAACTCGCCATGACCCCAGGGGTTGTGGAAATCTTCAATCAGGGGGGAATAAAACCACCTCAATACCTCGCGCGTCACCAATGTGGGGATTGGGGGGAGTTAGACCCCGCCGATTGGAACCTCAACAACCGCAGCGTTCAGAAAGACCCGCAAAAGAGGAGTCGGCTGTTTTCGGCCTACACCCTGCCTTGCGGCACCAGAATCTGGGTCATCACCGAATGGGATCGCAGCGTGACTACGATCCTTTTGCCAAGCGAATACTGATCCATTTCATCACCAGCGCCACCGGCGCGCGTAACACTTTTCCCACCATTGGGGCATCTCAGCGCCCCGTCGTGGGCATGACATGCCCCGTTTTTTTGGAGCATTGCCATGCAAGATACAACAATTGATGACACCGACGATCTCTACCGCGAACTCATCCAGCTTGAGCCTGAAGAGGACGGCATTGTGCCTATTTGCGGTTTTGGCGTTCTAGCGCCGCCGGAAGATGACATAGGGCAGCAAGGCGATCTTGAAGACGATTCGGTAGAACCCGATCCAAGAGCCATCGCCTTGTCCGACTTCATCGAGGAGTTTGGTTCGGGGCTGCTCGCTTCGGCGCAGGCGTCGAACCCGCCCGTCTATGACGGCATCCCGAAGCCTCACCGGGTCGCTGTACTTGAGGCTTTGAAGCGCAAACCGTTTTCAGCCCAGGCCGATGCGGTGCATGCGCTCACGAGCCTGCTGCTCGATCAAAACGAGCGGGCCGCGATCCTCGTCGGAGAAATGGGCGTCGGCAAAACCTTGTGCGGAATCGCCACAGCGGCGGTGATGAACAAGGAAGGCTTCCGGCGCACCCTCGTCCTCTCCCCGCCTCACCTGGTCTACAAGTGGCGGCGTGAAATTCTGGAGACGGTCGAAGGCGCGAAGGTCTGGGTGTTGAACGGCCCCGACACGCTAATGAAGCTGATCCAACTGAAACGCTCATTGGGCGTGCCCGCGCAAGGCCAGGAGTTCTACGTCATGGGCCGCGTGCGTATACGGATGGGCTTTCATTGGCGGCATGCCTTTCATCGCCGTAAAAACCGCCACGGGGTAGAGATTGCCTGTTGCCCGGATTGCGGCGAGGCCGTCAAAGACCTTAATGGCGAATCCGTCCTGGCTGCCAGGCTGGAAGAGTTCGAGAGCCGCATGAAGTGCGCCCACTGCAAGAGCCCGCTCTGGACTCTTCAAAGGCCAAGGCTGCTCACGGTTTCCAGCCAGACCGACGCGATTCAGAAGGCGTTAAAGCGCATTCCGACCATCGGTGCCAGGACGGCGGAAAAGCTCATCGGTACTTTCGGTGCAGGTTTTCTGGCGGACATGCTTGGCGACAACCTCCATAGCTTCATCAACCTGATGGACGGTGAAGGAAACCTCGTTTTTTCCGACCGTCAGGCAGTGCGGATGGAACGCGCCTTGTCGACGCTGGAGTTCGGGTTTGGTGAAGGGGGCTACCAGCCTTCCGAATATGTCAAACGTTTTCTCCCGCAAGGCTATTTCGACCTTTTGGTCGCGGACGAATGTCATGAGTATAAAAACGGCAATTCGGCGCAGGGCCAAGCGATGGGCGTACTGGCGGCCAAGGCAAAGAAGGCGCTGCTTTTGACCGGCACACTGATGGGTGGATATGCTTCAGACATTTTCTTCCTTCTTTTCCGGGTCTTGTCCGGCAGGATGATTGAAGAGGGGTATCGCCCGAACCGGCGCGGATCGCTCAACAGCGCGGCCATGCAGTTCATGAGAGACCACGGCGTTCTCAAGGACATCTACACAGAACGGGAAGGAGGTTCGTTCAAGACCGCACGCGGCAAACGGGAGACCGTGCGAACCGTCAAGGCTCCGGGTTTTGGCCCGCAAGGCGTTCTGCGCTGCGTGTTGCCTTATACGGTGTTCCTGAAGTTACGGGACATCGGCTCAGACGTGCTGCCGACCTACACCGAGATGTTCCGTGAAGTCGAGATGACCGAGCAACAGGGTACGTGCTACCGGGAACTGTCCAATGTCTTGAATGACATTCTGCGGCGATCACTCGCCATGCACGACACGACGCTGCTCGGGGTCGTCCTGAACGTGTTGCTGGCCTGGCCGGATTGCTGTTTCCGTGCAGAAAGGGTGATCCATCCACGCACCAAGCACGAGTTGGCGTACTGCGAGCCTGTTTTTGGCGACATGGAGGCGAGCCCGAAGGAGAGAGATCTGATCCAGATCGCTACTGCGCAAAAGCTGCGGGGCAGGAAGTGCCTCGTTTACTCAATCTATTCGGGCAAGCGCGACACGACCAGCCGCCTCAAGGCGCTCCTCCAGCAGAAAGGGCTCAAGGTCGCGGTACTTCGGGCAAGCGTAGCGCCCGAGGAGCGCGAGAACTGGATTGCCGAACAGGTCGACCGGGGATGCGATGTAGTCATCTCGAACCCGGAACTCGTCAAAACGGGCCTCGATCTGCTGGACTTTCCGACCATCGTGTTCATGCAGTCAGGCTATAACGTATATACGTTACAGCAAGCCGCACGCCGTTCCTGGCGGATCGGTCAGACAAAGCCTGTGGAGGTGTATTTCCTGGGCTTTGCGGCTACTGCGCAGATTGGGTGCCTGGAGTTGATGGCAAAAAAAATCGCCGTCTCGATGAGTACGTCAGGGGAAATGCCCGAATGTGGGCTGGACATCCTGAATCAGGACGGGGATTCAGTAGAGATGGAGCTTGCCAAACAGCTTGTGGCAGCGTGATCCCTTCTTCTTTTACAGCGGCCCCTTTGGGGCCGTTTTTTCTGGTTATCGAAACTTCGGTTCCGCATCCATGATGAATGCCATCTCGAAAAAAGATGGATTTACCAGCATCTATCTTCGTGTTTAAGGTATCTCTTCAATAAGGTCGAATGGGTCTTTTGGCTTTCTACGCGCAATGAACAACCCTTCTACTGTCCTATCTGGAAACTTTTTCAATATAAGTCTCTTACAGGCTTTGAAATGCGCTCCGTTCGTCAGCACGTCGTCGAAGAGTATAATACGATGGTGCACGGTCTTTTGAGAAAGACAGGTTTCATCAATCATCAGTTGCTCATACAATTCGTCAGGCGTTGGGCGTTTTTCACCTGGCCGATACTCATGATGTGCTCGCATCGAAGTTTTTACGGCAATTAACTCGCGCACATCCCATCCATCTTCAATTATTTTTTCTAAACAAAGAATTAACCTATCGTCGTATTCTGGGTGGTCTTTAGCTTTTGAGGGTGGAATAGGAACAATCGTTATGATCGATCTTGCTTTAGGATTAAGTACACTTTTGAGCATATTTGCTACTTTTTTAATATCTCTCTCTTTATACCAATACTCAGGCTTCCCTCGTCTACATACCTCCTTTTTTATATTATCAATCAGTTGATTGGTAGGGCTGGCATTAAATCCGCCACGAGGAAAATACTCGCCAAAGAAAAAACAATCGTCATCCTCATCGAGATAATAATGATCTGACCGAATGTTTTCATCAATTTTGAAAGGAGTCACTCAAGTGTTTCCTGATGTCTTCATATTCTGAAACACGAATCGCGCCTTCCCCTAGAAAACGCTCAGGCCACTTCAGGCCCTTTCCGAAGCAACTATCAAGGATAAACAATTTCCTGCGCTGTTGGAGCGCAGCCCGCGCCTGTATCAGGCTTCCCGATGTTTCCCCCGCTTCGACAATCACCGTCGCCTGCGTCAGGGCTGACATGGTGATGTTTCGCTCTGGAAAGAAAAATCGGTTGACCGCAAAATTCTGATTCAAATATCGGATCACCGGCACCTGGCTGACGAGCAAATGCTCGCGCGCAATAGTCTCTTGCAGTTCCCTGTTTTCCCTTGGATAGACTTCGCTTATCGGCGTACCAATAACGCCGATGGTTTTGCCTTTGGCCTCAATCGCTGCGGTATGCGCTGCTGTGTCAATGCCATGCGCCAAGCCGGATACGACGACTGCATTATCTTCGACCAGGCACTTCGCTAACTTCCGGGCGCGGCGCATACCTTCCTCGCTCGGATTACGGCTTCCTACGACTGCAACCCGGACGGGGAGATACAAGAGATTGAAATCCCCCCTGTAATAGAGCATTTGTACCGGATAACGCGCTTCTTTCAGCCCTGGCGGATAGTCGAACATGCCTTGGAAAATGAAACCAGCATCCGAGACGTGCTTCTGCCTGAATATCTCCAAAACTTCGACGGCGCGCCTGCGTGCATCCTCCTCGCTGACGAAGCGGGATGGAAGGTCGTCACCCCTGAACAGGTCGGCCAGGCTTTTGAAGGAGATCTTCCCCTTATCTGCCCAAAGTGACTCGTAAGCCCCAAGCTCAAGCGTTGGTGAAACGATTGGTTGCGCGAAAATCGCCGCTGCGCTGTTCATGTGCCTCCCCGGCATGCACCTCACTACTGTTGGAATGGAAGCATACAACCAACGATACAGTCAATCATCGGGAACCCGATACGGATCACCCCGAATTCCCGCGAAAACCGGGGTTCCCGCGATTCCTGTTTTGACGTGACTGGCGTGTCCTGCCCGGTTCATGGTACGGGCTCCTGACTGCCTGGTTTGCGCCAATGTTCCTATTTCCATTCACGACTGCGCTGCTCCTTGTGGGTACGCTGCTCGCGGCCTGCACATCCACGACTCCCGAAGTGCGGGAAGCGCCTGACGTGCCCACACCCATTCCCGAGGCTGTATCTGTTCCAACCCCTTCTCAGATCGAGGCGGTGCGCCTTGGCCGCTACACGCTTGTCGAACTCACCGCAGAGGAGGCGCAGCGCGACCCGTTGCACCAGATCGTTGTCATCACGATCCCGCCAGCGTTCGAGGCCACCATCGGGACGGCCATCACCCATGTGCTTGCCCGCACGGGCTACCGGCTCTGTTTGCCGCCACCCCCACTCGTCCATTTGCCGCTGCCCGCTTCCCATCTACACCTCGGGCCGGTGACGCTCGCTACCGCGCTGCAAACGCTTGCCGGGCCCGCATGGTCGCTCACCGTCGACCGCGTTGAGCGCCGGGTCTGTTTTACACGGAGTCCCGAATGAATATGGCACCGACCCAGATGAATATCCCCAACAAACGCCCTGACAGTGCGCCACCAAAGAGAAGAGGCAGGAGCCCCTGGTTTACCGTAACCCTCACGGTATGGCTGCTGTTTCTCACCGTTATCGTGGCAGGTAGCGTCATTGATTACCGCCGTGCCCGGCAGGCGTGGGGAGATGCAGCGCAAAACCCGGAGCCCCTTGGCATGAGCGTGCTGACCGAACGTGTGGAGGAGATGGCAACAAGGCTCCAAACCGAAACGGCCAGCCTGCGGGAGTCGATGCAATCGGGCTTGGATTCCATTCGACTGGCTCTCGAAGAAAAGATGGCTGGCGTCTCAGAGAATCTCACCGGGCAGATCACTGAATCGGCAGGCTCACTCAGTGCGCTCAAGGATCAGGTAAGCGTTTTGGAGGCGAGGCTTTCCAACGAACGGCAGACGGTTATCACACCCAATCCACAACCTGCCCAACCGCAGCCCGCCGTGCGGCCTCTGCCCTCCATCAAACCACCCTTTCAGGTGATTGGTGTCGAGCAGCGCGGTTTCGAGCGATTCTTGACCGTGATGGGGCAAGGCAGCCAGTCGGTTGCCGACATCCAGCTCCTGCGAGTCGGAACACGGTTCGGTCAATGGTTCCTTGAAGGTATCGAGGAAGAACATGCGGTGTTCCGGGTCGAGGATGCCATTGTGAGGCTTCCGATCCCGAGGCTGCCGGTTGCAGCAGGAGGTTCATGATGAACTTCTTACGCAAGGCAACAGCCACCCTTTTCCTGCTCTGCATGGCAATCGTGGCTACCGCAGAACTTCCCATTACGCAGGGGCGGGAGGAAGCCAGCCGTACTGAACAGGCGCGTAGCACCCCCGCCGAAGAACTCCGCCATGCAACCCTTTGGGGCTTGAAGATGGAGGAGTGGACGCGCTATCGGGAATTGATGCGCGGCCCATTGGGAATCCTCTCTCCAGGGCTTGACCCGCTCACCGCCCTGGGGATCGAAGCCAGAGACGATACCGAGCGTCGGCGCTACGCGGATCTTCAAGCGAGGTTCGAGGCGAACCGTGTCGAAAAGCTGCTCGCGTTTCAGCGAGCCTATGACGAAGCGTTTCAACGGATTTTTGCGGGGCTGCCGCGCATCGGCGACGAGGGAAGGCTGGCCGTGTTCGTCAAAGACAACTGCCCGCCGTGCGAGAAGAAGGTCGGGCAGCTTCAGGCCGCGGGCAGCACGTTTGACCTCTATTTTGTGGACTCGAAACCGGACGACGCTCGCTTACGTGCCTGGGCAAAGAAGGCAGGAGTCGACCCGGCCAAGGTCTCATCGCGCACGATCACGTTGAACCACGACGGCGGCAGGTGGAAGAACCTGGGGCTCTCCGGTGGGCTGCCTGCCACCGTGCGGGAGGAGAACGGACGATGGGTACGCCTGCCGTAAAGCTCGCTTTCTGCCTACTGGCCGGGGTGTTGTGTCAGGTGTCTCCGACATGGGCACAGCGACCCGCCCTCATCGTCGTGGAAGATCGCGGAGGCGATTCGGCCCTGCCGTATTACAAGGTTTTTGAGAATGCCGGTAAGATGCCCAGCGGGGTATCCCGGCAGGCAGTACCACCAGCACTGCCTATCTACCAGGTTGCGGGAAAAACCAAGTTACGGACGATGCCGCAGACTGAATCCGGGGTGCCCCAACCGGAGCCGTTGCGCCAGCCTCGCCCATGAGTACGCCGCGCGCCATCGAGGTGCTGCTGCGCCCGGCGGTCGAACTCTATAGCGTACTGGCGTGCCTTGCCGCCGCTTCTCTTTGCCTTTTCTCGCCCTGGGCGCTTGCCCTCTCGCCCCTCCTAGGTGCCGGGTTTGCTTTCTCGTTCCTAGTCTTTGGTGCGATCCGGGCGTTTGAAGCCCGCAAAATCCTGCGCTACCGCCGCCACATCCGCAGGCTTCCCCGCTACGAGATTCGGAGCCGCCAGGTGCCGGTATCAAAGCATCGGCTTTTTATCGGCAAGGGGTTCCGGTGGGATGAGCGGCACACGCACCGCTTGGCGCAGACCGGCAGGCCGGAGTTTCGCGCCTACGTGGAACCGACGCTGCTTTTCCGGCTTGCGCGACGCTGGCAGGCCAGATGGGAATTTTCTGCGTTTCCGTTTTCTGCACTCGCCAGGGCCTTGGCGTGGGATAGTTTTTTTAACCCGGTACGCCCCTTGCCTCCGGTCGGCGGCCTGGCGCGGCTGCACGGGGTAGAACCCGATGAGCATGATGTATCACTGCCCTTGGGCGAGCGCGTCGGACACACGCTCGTTCTCGGCACAACAAGGGTCGGCAAAACCCGGCTGGCCGAACTCTTCATTACGCAGGACATCCGCAGGAAAAACGAGCACGGCGAATTCGAGACAGTGATTGTGTTTGACCCCAAGGGGGATGCCGACTTATTGAAACGCATTGCCATCGAGGTGAAACGCGCGGGGCGGGAGGATGCGTTTTACGTGTTCCACCTCGGCTGGCCGGACATCTCGGCACGCTACAACGCCGTTGGCAGGTTCGGCAGAATTTCAGAGGTTGCCACGCGCATCTCAGGCCAACTCTCAGGGGAAGGGAACTCTGCCGCGTTCAAGGCGTTTGCATGGCGGTTCGTCAACATTGTTGCACGCGCCTTGGTGGAATTGGGACAGCGTCCCGACTACCAGTTGATCCTCGAACATGTCAACAACATCGACGCGCTCTTTATCAAATACGCGCAGCACTACTTTGCCAAACATGCGCCCAAGGCGTGGGAGTCCATCGTCCAGATCGAGGGCAAACTCAACGACAAGGACATCCCCCGTAACATGTTCGGGCGCGAACGGCGGGTCATTGCCATTGAGAAGTACCTCACCATGTCCCGCGTGCCTGACCCGGTGCTGGAGGGCTTAATGAGCGCGGTACGGTACGACCGGACGTACTTCGACAAGATCGTGGCAAGCCTCCTGCCGTTGCTCGACAAGCTCACCACCGGGAAGATCGCCCAACTACTTGCACCGAACTATTCCGACCTGGATGACCCGAGGCCGATTTTTGAATGGCTTCAAGTCATCCGAAAGCGTGCCGTGGTCTATGTGGGGCTGGATGCCTTATCGGACTCGGAGGTCGCCGCCGCCGTCGGCAATTCGATGTTCTCCGATCTGGTGTCGGTCGCCGGGCACCTCTACAAGCACGGCACCCATGACGGCCTGCCGGGAGAAAACCGTTCTGAAAAAGCGCCGATCAACCTGCATGCGGACGAGTTCAATGAACTCATGGGGGACGAATTCATCCCGCTCGTGAACAAGGGGGGCGGTGCAGGTATCCAGGTGACGGCCTATACGCAGACCCTCTCCGACATCGAGGCGAGGATCGGCAATCGCGCAAAAGCGGGTCAGGTGATTGGCAATTTCAACAACCTCATCATGCTCCGGGTGCGGGAGACGGCAACTGCCGAACTGCTCACCAAGCAACTGGCCAAGGTCGAGGTCTATACCGCTGCGCGCATATCGAGTGCCACGGACTCCTCTGACCCAAGCGGCAAGACCGCGTTCACGTCGAATGCATCCGAGCGGGTCACGGCGACCTCGGTGCCGATGATCGAGCCTGCGCATGTCGTGGCGCTCCCGAAGGGGCAGGCGTTTGCGTTCATCGAGGGCGGACAACTCCACAAGGTGCGGATGCCGCTCCCGAAACCCGAGCCCGACGAAAAGCTCCCCGACGATTTGCAGGAGATGGTCAAAGCCATGCGCAACCGCACCGACGAGGAGGATGACTGGTGGTACGGCGCAGACAGAACCGGGGGGGATGAGATCCCCGAGGAACTTGCCAATGAGGAGGCCCCGGCATGAGTGAGAACACCACGACCCGCACGCCGCCCAGCGATGCCCCGAAGGGGTTGGTCTATACACTCATCATGCTACCGTTTCAGGTGTTCGGAATCCTGGTGGGGGCGCTGCTGCTTTCCATCCTCGTCGAATGGGTGGGCATGAAGCTCTTCTGGCCGGAGAAAAGCTGGCATCACGCGCAAAAGATGCTCGATGAAGAACTCGAACAACTCTCCGGGCAGTTCCGGCGCGGGATACTGGTCTCCAACCCCGGCATCGGTGCCCAAGGCATCGTCTTGAAAGCTAGAGAGGCGCTATTCGCGCAAAGCGGGTTTCTCGAATGGGTTGAGGAGGCGCAGGCGCGCGCTGCCACCCCCCCACGCTCGCGCACGTTCCGGGACAATCTGGCAGTCGCGCACGTTTATTTCCAGGACATGATTGTGGCCGCTGCCTACACGTCACTGGTCTTTCTGACCCGGCTACTGGTGCTTGTGCTGACGTTACCGCTTTTCCTGCTCGCGGCATTCGTTGGATTCGTGGATGGGCTGGTGCGCCGGGACATCCGGCGCTTTAGCGCGGATTCTGAGTCCGGGTTCATCTATCACCGGGCGCGCGCTGCGCTCTGGCCGCTGGCGGTGCTGCCCTGGGGCTTGTACCTGGCGCTGCCCGTCACCGTTCACCCGCTACTGATCCTGTTGCCTGCGGCCATCCTGTTGGGGGTGGCGGTCAATATCGCGGCGGGGAGTTTCAAGAAGTATTTATAGCTCAACTTCACCAACCAGACATAAGGAGTCCGATCATGTCAAACCTAGAGCAAGAGCAGCACCCGAATGGAGTAAACAGAAAATTCACTTTTAACCGTGGAAGCTGGGAAGACACAAACCCACTGCCTGACTGGCAAGATGGTGAAGATTTCGACGACTTCGTGACAAGAATAGGATTCAGCACAATTGCGAACACCTTTGGATATGATGAAGAACGTGGGCTGATTGAGATCTATGAGTCCACAACAGGCAAAGGTTCGTTCTACGCTAATGCGACACCTTTTGGCAGTTCAGTATATGAGGTATTTCTGCCCGATTTCCCCAGCATGATGATGTTTATAAAGGATTTCGCCGCTGTTTTTTTTGCGAAGTCATCCAGCTACTTGCAGTACGACATCCTCAGCATCTTGGAAAAACAGTTTCAAGCGCAGCATGGTCATTCTGCCTACGATGTCTGTCCGAAATGCGATCCACACAGTTGGGAAATCTTGCGAGCTAGAAAAGGGTGCCGAATGAAGCAGGAAACCAAAAAATGAATCCTGCGTATTTGCTCAGGCGCGAAAGGCTGATGCGTGCAATCATTCATAGAGTCTTTCATTATGCTCTTCTGCTGTCATGTTTCTGCGGCAACGACAGATCGGTGCTGCACGGTTTCATAAAAATCTCACGGGCGCTTGCGAAATATCCACTTTACATTCGAATCCATGCGAAGCTAAAGCATTTTTAATGGTAAGTTGTGCTATTTCTGCTTCTATAAGTGGCCCAATTGTTATTTCAGTAAATAATTTTTTTGGAAGACTCAACTTCGTATATGGCTTAATAACACCATTTTGTTGTTTGTATTCTACTGACTTGCTATTAAGAATCACAATACGCCCCTCGTGTTCATACGAAAAACTTGGGTGCTTAAATGCTAATTGCGCTAAACAACAAAATTCTAATATCATTTCTTCGAATTCCTTCTCTTCACTATCATTTTTGAAAGATTTCGCAAATTCAAATTCGTAGATTTTGTGAAGAACGCATGATGTAATTTCACACATTAGTTTGCAGTCATAGATAACAGGAACGAGAAAAAAATTATTTACTTCCCCATTTGTATGTAATAATTTTGAATCAAATGCAAGATTATATCCAACCCCTTTGTTTGCATAACCCTGCCACAAGGGCAATGAATCTTTATCAGTGGAGAAAGAGCAAACAAAAGCCTCTCTATTTGTAACTTGTGTGTCCGTAAAATATGGTAAAATGAAATTATATATTAACTCATTATCACCAATAATATCCTTGAATTCTTTTAATACCATTGAAAAAATTTTTCCACCTTCTGATGTATCATTTGTATAGTCAATACGTGACAAATGAAGGTCGAAACTATCCTTCTCTTTAGATTCTTTAATGATATTCAAAAGGGCATCTGCTGTAGTGTAATGATATAATTTACCAGATACAGCCGCAATTTTGTCATCAAACTGCGGAAGCGGAAATAAGGGATTTGGCAATTCATGTAATGATTTTGCATTGTTTACTTGATCGAAAAACTTCCTTATTCCCTCATCACCGTTAAGGCAATACTGATTCCCGAACATCGTTACACCAGAACACCCATCAGGATGGTTATCAAACTCCTTCAAGTCCATTTTTATTTGCCTCCATAAATGTATTCTTTTGATTCAACTCCGAAAAACCCTGTCACAGTTTACAGCCTGCAATTCCTAAAGATTACAGCAGCACCCTGTACCGCCGCTTCTCCGCGTCCGACGCGGGCATGATTCGATACTCCATCCCGCTCGCACCGGCCATCTGCTGGGCGTAATCCTTCTTGGCCTGTACCACTGCATCCTCGATCTGGTTGTCAGCCTTCACCTCAACAATCACGTACTTTAGGCTGCCATCCGGCTCTTCCCGCTCGAAGATGAAGTCTGGGTAATAGCTACGCACCGTGCGAGAATCCGGGTCGATGTACTGGATGGAAAAGTCGGTTTGGCTAGAGTGAGTCAGCATCCCGGTGAAATAAACTTTCTTCACCCGGTTTTCGCGTAGCAAATCCCAGAACAGCCAATTTTCCGGGTTGGAGTCGAAACAGTAAGTGTCAAGGTGGAAGCTCTTCGTGCGTTCGCCGTCCACGATCTCTGGGTCTTTCATACGGGCGATTAAATGCTTGCGCGCCGTCATCTCGTAGTAGCCTTTGAGCGGCATCTTGACGAGCGCAACCTCATGCTCTTCGGTTTGCTGTGATTCATCAAGATCGTAGAGCAGGCGGAACAGGCGCGGGATGATTTCGTCGTAGAGCAGTTCGTTGAACTCATTGGTCATGGCGACCAGCTCGTCGGTGCCCTCTTTCGTGGCATCGAGCAGTTCCTCAATCTCCAGCGGGCTGCGGTTGAGGTAGCGCGACACTTCAGCGACCAAGCTCATCCGCGAGAACACGCGCTTTTCACGGCGCTCGGTCAAATCGAACGTGCGGCTTGCCGAGGCGTGCGCCGCAGCAGCGGTCAACCCTTCCTGCTGCGTCTCGATCAGCCTGTACTTCTCGATCATTTCGTTCCATGCTTTCTGATCGGCACGGTCGAGTCCTAACGCTTGGCCGGGAACGAGCTGCTTCTCGCGCATCGAAAACTGCCTTCGCACCCGCACCAGTTTGATCTTGACCTGCGGCTCGACCACGCGCACTTCCACGCGCTCCCTGTCGCTGGCAATCTCTTGCAACTCGTCGGCATTGAGGCGGAAATTCTGTTGCAACTCATCATTCAAGGTATTGAGGTTTTCGTCCGAGAGGAATACGTGGCCGGTGTGTTGGGCTTCGCCGATTGCGCGCAAACACCGCATCGTGGCTTGCAGGACAAACACCTTGGATTTCGGCTCCCGGAACAGGCCGACACCAAACAGAGAGCGGCAATTCCAGCCTTCACGGCCTTTGTTCACCAGCAGGATGAATTGCTTTTCGGAATTTTCGGTGTCGAGCCGGTTGAATTCACGGATGTCGTCGTTACTGGTGAGTTTGTCGTCACCCACGTTGACCAGGATGCGCGAGGTCGGGATGCTGTGTTTGAGCAGCGCACGCTCAACAGCCGGTTTCAGTTCCTGGGTCAGTTCTTCGATAGTGGCTGCAAAGAATGCCAGCTTCGGCAGTAAGCCTTCCGGGCGCAAGTCGCCGGACTCTTTCAGAAAACTCTCAACGGCAATGTCTACGAACTCGTTGGTGCGGGTATTGGTATAACCATGCAACCGCACTTTCTTGAGGTAGCCCTTGTCGATGGCTTCTTTCAGGCCATAGGCATACACAACCTCGGGGAGCACTTCGCGCCCGACGTAGGGCGTGCCCGTGTAGTTATAGCAGGCCACCACGCGTGTACCCGCCGCGTTCAGGCTGGCGGCGAGGAAGTCGATGGTGGTACGCAGGCTGGTATCGGTTTCCTTCGCACCCACGCCCATGTCCTTGGCCAGCGTCGTGCCGAAGGCGTGATGTGCCTCGTCAACGAAGATGCCCAACTGTTCCAGGCGGCGTAATTTCTCGAACCGCTGGTTAGTGGTCAATTCACCTTCATCTTCTGGCTGGTCGAAGTTGTAGAGGTCGGCGGCTTCGGCATAGACGCCGGAGGCTGTGAATGTTTCGCCGGTCGAGCCGAACAGCTTGTCGACGGAGGTTTTTTCCTTGTGTTTGCGCTTGAGGATGATTTTCTGGGTGTTGGAAACGACGATGTTGAAACGCGAGCGATCCAGCGTATCCAGCGAGGTGCCTGCTTCTTCAAGGTAGTGGAAACGCAGGTGTGAGGTCAGGAAATTCACGTACTCCGGCGGCACGACTTTGGTGAGGTCGAAAGATTCGATTTCCTTGAGCGATTGCAGCACTGTCTTATCCGGGGCAAACACCAGCGCGTTATGGCAGTAGCGCGAGTCCTTCTCGAACTTGTTACCCAACAGAAACTCATAAAAGATGCAGGTCGCCATCAGGATGGTTTTACCAATGCCCATCGTCAGCGCGAAGATGTAGTTCGGATAGGCTCGCGAGTTCTTGCGCATTCTCTCGAACAGCACCTTGTAGGAGTTCAATTCCAGTTCGTCGCTCTCACCGAACGCAAACATCTCTTGCCCTGCGGTGCCGAGGAAGGAACCGAACTTGCGGCCCTCGAACTTGCCGCTGCGCTCGTACCAAGCCCTGAAAATCTCCTCAACCTTGGCGTTGCCGAGAAACTCCTTCAGAAAGACGTAGGTTTCCAATGCCTCGAATTGCGGCTGACGCAGGAAGGCTTTGGGGTTTTTGTCCGGGTTGTTGAAGTCGAGGAACTTGCGGGTCAGTTCCTTGTAGTGCTGGCGAATCGCGCCCCGGTTATCCTGGTAGAACTGCCAAAGGAAGCGGAAGAAGGCGAAATCCAGCGTTGCGCCAGCGGACTTGGAAGATGCACGCCTAGCCATTGCGGATGCTCCCTTCCCATGACTCGGAGAGCAGGTCGGTGATCTTCACGCGGATGGTGCCTGCATCCTCTGGCACTTTGTACGCGCCCTTGACAAGATCGTTCTTGCCTGGGATGTCCACAACCGCCGGTTGCAGCACTGCGCCGTCATAGTTCCAGTCGATCAGAACCGATTCGGCCAATTCTTTCCAATCCTCAACCGATTCCTTCTGGAGCGAGAGCTTTTGTAGGAGATTCATCGGGTAGAACCGCTCAATGACCAGCTCGCCCTTGCTGATGGATACCTTTGCTTCGGAATCGCGCTTGAACTCCAGATCGGCCTTGTCACGCAGGATGTCTACCACTTCCACGTCGATCTTGAAGGGTTTGGCCGCATATTCCAGTTCCGCCTTTAGCGTGGGTTCATGACCCATGCACACGAGCGTAATTTTCTCAACAGGGCGATTCGGATGCTCATTTTGTCGGCGCTGCCATGTTTTCTGGTCGAAATTGTGAGTCAATTCGTTCAGGTCAGCGCGCGTAGCGATGCGGTTGACGGGCATGATCTTGACCATGCGCCCGTCCTTCTCGCCATCGAATACGGTGCTGAACTCCAGCTTCTGAATCTCCAGAGCCTCTATCAGCAATTCCTTTGCTTGGACGGGATTGCGGAAGATGTCGTAGTGGTTGACGTTATAGACCTCAAAACCGGCTATACATTGAACGTTTTCAACGAGCGATTGCTGACGCGCTTGATCTGCAATTCCAATTAATCGTTTTGTTGTTGTTTGAATAGAAGCAAGATTTATATCTGCCCCAATAAATTTCCTGCCGAGCTGCGCCGCTACAGCCTGAGTTGTACCAGATCCCATGAAGCAGTCAAAAACACAGTCACCTTGATTCGTCCCTATTCGGATGATTCGCTCAAGCAATGCTTCAGGCTTTTGAGTTGGAAGCCCTGTGTCTTCTTCGGCTTGCGAATTCACCGGAGAAATGTCAGCCCAAAGCGTTTGCAACGCTATGCCGTCCACTTCATCTGCATAATGTTTTCGCCTGGGCCATCCCCCGGAACTCGGCCAGTATATCTTGCCCTCTGTATCAAAACGGTCAAGTTCAGATAATCGGCAAGCCCAGTGACGCCCTTGCTTGCTCGGATTGAAGCCTCGCCACTCTTTCCCCGTTTCACCTCCACTCAGTCCTGGAGCCGTTAAGACAATTCCTTGAAACCGACGTCCATCGGGGTCGCTCATTGTGAAGCGTGACTCGATGTATTCTCTTGACGCGGGCGTTTTGATTGGGTTCCAACGAAAATCTGCCGATTTTGAATAAATGAGAAGATTGTCATGGATATTGTTGATCGTGCTAGATGCCGCTCTTGAGAAGGTTCGTTGCCATACCACCTCATTCAAGAATGATTCGGCTCCAAATATTTCATCAAGAATACAACGCAGTCTATGTGATTGATGCCAATCGCAATGAAGCCAAATCGTGGCATGAGAGGACATCAGTTCACGACAAAGGCAGAGTCGCTCGTACATGAACTGCAAATACTCATCGTTGTTCCAAATGTCAGAGTACTGTTTCTCTTCAAATGAGTTCTGATCGTTTGACACTCGCGATGTTTTTATTTGAACGACCTTCTTGTAATCTGCCTTCGAGTCAAACGGTGGGTCTATGTAGATCAAATCGACTTTTCCCCTGAACTCCTTCAGCAGATGGCTCATAACCTGTAGGTTGTCGCCCCAGTAAATCTTGTTCCTCCACCCGTCCATTTCTTCGCCATGGACTTCCTTCAACTGCGCCGGGAAATACTGAGTCGAAGTGAACGGGCGCTTGCCGCGCCAGTTCAGCATCGGATAGCCCTTGATCGGCTCGAACTCGTACTTTTCAACGTTGGTGGTATCGCCATCGGGCGTGGCCAGTTGCAGGTCTCCCTGCGCGGTGGTGTTTTTCGTCATCAGTCGTTCTTCCTGAATTTCCAGTTCTTGTTGTCGCAGTAGGCGCGCATATCGCAGTTCTGGCACAGTTTGGCAGGCCGTGCCGCGATCTGGTAGTCCTGCCGTTCGATACGATCCACGATGTCGTCGAACCGCTCGATGGTCTTGCCGATAGCGCGGTCATCCTTTCTAAAGGAAACGTAGGGGTTCCCACTATCTTCACCAGTGTAGTAGAGGTGCATCCGGCTCACCTTCTGGCCGGTACGTTCCTCGACCAGATGGGCATATACCTCCAACTGGTGCTGGTACTGCCTCAGCCGCTCCCGGTCTTTCTCCATGTCGGGCTTTTTCTCCGACTTGAAGTCGACGATCTCAACCGTATCCTGCTCGCCCCGGATCAAGTCGACGCTGCCCTTCAGGATGTACTGGTCTTTGACCAGGGAAATCTCTACCTCAGCTTCCTTGATGCGATCCCAATTGCCGTTTTCACGCTCGAAGTAGCGCATCACATGCGACAACGCCGCCTGCTGCGTGCTGGGCGCGAGATAGACACGCTCCTTTTTCGAGAGCATCGCGTAGTTGGTCGAAAACCAGCCCTGGATGGCATCTGGGTCGACACTGCTCTCCTCACCGCGCAGGACGGTTTTGTGGATGTCTTCGATAGTCTGGTGCACGAGCATACCGAACAGCATCGGGCTTTCGCGGATCGGGGCAAACTCCAGTTCTTTGAAGAAGCGATATTGCTCGGCGCAGTTCTCAAACACGGTGATGTGCGAGGTAAACGAGTATTCGTGCTTGAGGTCGATTTTCCTCACCGCCTCGAAGGTGAGCGCAGCAAGGTCAACATCACGCCAGTTCGGTAACTCGTAGAACAGGCGCTCAAAATACTTGGACGGCGACTTGCCACGCCCCTGCCTTTCCTGCGCAGCCAGCACCAGTAAGTTCTGCGCACGCGAGTAAGCAGTGTAGAACAACCGCCAAAAGTCGAAGTGTTTGATACGGTCAAGAGGCTCGTAACGTTTCTTTGAAAGATAACCCCCATCTTCCAGCAACACGTCGAGTTGCTCATACTGCTTACGCGGCACCGCCTCCAGCGACCCACAAACAACAACCGGGAATTCCAGCCCCTTCGACTGGTGGATGGTCAGGAAAGACACACAGCCTTTGGGCGCGTACTCCGATTCGTCTTCATACTCACCGATCCCGCCATCCTCCAGGAAGCGTATGAAGTGGTTAAACAGATTACGGATGTCCTTTTCCAAATACTCAGGGTTCAGCACGCTGACGTAGTGCAGGTACTCGAACTTGGTGAGCAGCTTGGAGAAGGTGCCGAGGTTTCGCGCCGCACGCCCCTTATCCACGCCTTGCGAGGCTTCTTCGCCGAGGAAGCGCGAAAACAGCGGGAACTGGAGCAGTTGGTAGAAGAGACCCGAGAATGCGTAGTCAGTGTTATTGGTGAGGACTGCGTGGCGTTTTGCCAGCGGACGGGCCCAATCCAGCAGGGGCTTGTTTTCCGGTTTGCGAAGCTCGTCCGTGAATGGCTTGAAACAATCCTGGTCGTAATAGTTCCAGATGTCGAGCCATACGCCTTCCTGCCACTTCCGCACCGTTGGAAACTGCGGAAACAGGAAGATCAGCGCACCGATCATCAGGCGGATTTCTTCGCGCTCGAAGAACATGTTTGAGCGGGGTGAAAAAACGGGCACGCCTTTGCTCTCAAGAAAACGGGCAAGCGCCACCACCCTGTCGTTTTTGACCGAGCGAAACAGGAACGCCACCTGGTTCCAGTCCGAGAGCTTGCCAGAAGCCTTCAAGTTATCGAGTAAGGCCAGCACTTCAGCGTGCCAATCGGAGGCAGAGCCCAACCGCACCGCAGCAGGCACATCAGGGAATTCATCTTCACGCGGCACGATTTCTTTTGCGAAGCGGAAAGTGCGCTTGCCTTCGTCCCAGGTCATCTCGCGCATCCACTTGTTGTAGAAGCGGATGATGTCTGGATGCGAGCGGTAGTTGACGGTCAGCTTGATCTGCTTGCACTGCCCTTCGTCAAAGTGCGCGGGGAATTCCAGAATGTTGCGGATCGTCGCCCCGCGAAAGCGGTACAAACCCTGGTCATCGTCACCGACCACGCAAAGGTTCTTTTTGCTGCCCGCCAACAAAAAGAGGATGCGCTCCTGGATGGTATTGGTGTCCTGGTATTCGTCCACCATCAGGTAGGAGAACTTTTCTCGCAGTTGCTCCAGCACATCGGGATGCTTTTCCAGCAGTTGCAGCGCCTCGTACTGGATGCCGGAGAAGTCGAGCGAATTGTTCTCGTTCAAAAGCCTCTGGTACTTGTCGAAGCACGCGGCCAGCGTGCGGATTTCCACCTCTGGGGCGGCTGCAAGCGCAGTTGCGTCGAGTGCCTCTTCGCTGACCTTGTTGAGCCACTTAAGGAGGTTTTCCGACTGTTGCCAGCGGCCCGTCTGGTTGCTGCCCATGACGAGTTCGGCATCGGGCAGGTCGCGGAATTCGTTGATGCGCTGGTACAGAAAATATTGCTGGTCGAACTGGTCAAACAGCGTAAAACTGCGCTTCAAGCGGGTGAATTCACGAAAGTCTTCCAGCAAACGCAGGCAGATCGAATGGAAGGTGCCGAGGTACATCTCGTTCAAGTTGAACTTGATGCCAGCCTCGGTCAGCCGGTTCGAGATGCGGGTCGTTAGCTCGCGGGCGGCCTTGTCGGTGAAGGTGACGACAAATAATGACTCCGGTGCGACGCCCTTCTGGGTGATGAGATAGACAATGCGCTCAACCAACGTGTAGGTCTTGCCCGAACCGGGGCCAGCGATGATGAGCACGGGGCCTTCGGTGGCTTGAACAGCTTCCAACTGCTGCGGATTGGTGCTCATCGGCTCTCCATTGCTTTTTCTGTAATTGATTTTCTGTATTGGCTTGTCACAGCGCAATAGGATACATTCGATTTGCGCGAATAACGCTGTTTTTACGTCCGTAACAATGACGCTCTGATGGGGTAAGCGATGGCATCTGACTACGAAGCGATCTGTAGGGAGAACAGGGAACGCTATGGCACGGAAGGAGCAAAAAAAACAGGAAGCCTGACATCCAGCCTGTACGATGATCGAACACACTTCATATACGAGCTACTCCAGAACGCAGATGACGCACTCGACCGCCGCAAGAAAAAAGACGAAAACCGTCGCGTGCCGTGCACAGTCTCATTCAATCTGACCCCCGACAGACTGCTGCTATCCCACTACGGCATATCGTTCGACGAGGCCGATGTCCGAAGCGTATGTGATTTCGGCGAGAGCACGAAAGACAAGGACAGGCATTTGATTGGCAACAAAGGGATTGGCTTCAAGTCGGTTTTCAAAGTAACCGACTTCCCGGAGATTCACTCGGGCAACGAGGACTTTTCCATCGAAGAATACGTGTACCCCAGACAAGCGGGCAGCACGAAGCGTACAGAGGGCGAAACACAGATAATTCTCCCCCTGAAATCGGAAGACGAGACTGCGCTGAAAGATATTGAAGAGGGCTTTCGGAGTTTGGGTCCCAGTGCGCTACTCTTCCTGCGGCACATCGAGGAGATCAATTGGAGTGTTCAAGGAGGCACGTCAGGTTCCTACATGCGAAGCACGGAACCGCTCGCCCCCTTCGCCCGACGCATCACAGTCATCGGTTATGACGACGACAAGCCTGATGTCAGCCAGGACTGGCTGGTATTCAACCGAGATTTGCCATCACCACAGCAGGAAGAAGCGGATCGTGTAGAGATTGCCTTTTTGCTGCGCACTGGCGAAGAAACACAATATAACTGGCCTGTACAGCCCGTACCCTCATCTCCGCTATGGGTGTTCTTCCCGACGGTAGTCCCAACCTACCTCGGTTTTCTTGTTCAAGGGCCTTACCGCACGACGCCCGCCCGTGACAACATTTCGCAGGACAATCCGAAAAACCGCCATCTGGTCAAGGAAACAGCCGGACTGCTGTTGGACGCGATGCGGTGGATGCGCGGCAATGAAAAACACAAGCTGGACGTATCCGTACTGCGTTGCTTGCCGCTCGACCGCGATAAGTTCCCTGAAGGAGCGATGTTCGCCCCCTTTTTTGAAACCGTCAGGCAGGCATTCTTAGATGAGCCGCTGCTACCAAGTTCGGATGGGGGGTATGTCATCGCAGGGCAAGCAAAGCTGGCACGCGGAGATGAATTAAGGAAACTTTTCAGTCCTGAACAGGTATCGACGCTTGTTGGTTCAAAAATGTCCGCATGGCTCACAAGCGACATCACGCAGGATAGAGCGCCAGAAATTCGCCGCTATCTGATGCAACAGCTCGACATTAAGGAGGTGACGCCTGAGACGCTGATCCCGTGTTTGAGCAAAGAGTTTCTTGAGACACAAACAGATGACTGGATCATTCGACTGTACGAGTTTCTGAGTGTTCGGGCTGCTTTGTGGCCTTCCCTTATCACGATTCCAATTCCATTCCCTCGCCTTGAAGATGGCACTCACGTTGCCGCATACGAAAACAACGAACCTACAGTCTTTCTGCCAAGCAATACCGAGACAGACTTTCCGACGATACGGCGCGCGATATGCTTGAAGCAGGAAGTACGCAAGTTCCTTATTACTCTCGGCATAAAAGAACCCTCTCCTGTCGACGACATCATCAGAAACGTCCTGCCGAAGTACCAACAGAATGAGGTGGAAGTTGACGACGCAGCATACGCTGCTGACATCAAACGCATCTGCTCGGCTTATAAAACAGACTCGAAACTGGAACGGGAAAAGCTCGTTTCGGCTTTGAGCGAGAAAAACTTTGTTATGGCGGTCGACACTGGTAACGGTGAGTGTTTCGTCGCCCCTCCAAGCAATATCTACATTTCCACAGTTCGTCTGAAGCAGCTTTTCGCTGGCGTTCCTGGAGTCCTCATCGTTGACGATGAATACGATTGCTTGCGTGGCGAAGACGTTCGTAACCTGTTAGAAGCGTGTGACGCATTGCGTCACCTGCGCCCAGTGAAGGTAACAATCCAAGGTGCTTGGGGGAATAAATGGCTTGAAGAACTTCGCAAAAAAAACGGCTACGAGCAAACTTCCTATAGAAACGACCAAGCTGAAGATTGGGAACTTCAAGGGTTTGATGCCCTCATTGACATGCTGCCAAAACTTTCCCCAGAAGAGCGTACCGAACGCGCCCGCCTGATCTGGGAAAGCCTGGGCGAGCTTGAAGATCGTCGCGGTCGTGGCATCTTTGATGGTTTGTACACATGGACGCATCATGGCAAACATCAGGAACCTTTTCCGTCAGCTTTCATACGCGACCTCAATGAAACACCTTGGGTGCCAGATGCCAATGGCGAGCTAGTGCTGCCTCGGTTCGTAGTGTTCGAGTCACTTGGCTGGAGTTACAACTCCTTTCTGCTTGAGAAGATCATCTTCAAACCGCCGGTCAGAGACCAACTTGCCAAGGAGGCTGGCCTTGAACCAGGACTCATTGACCTTCTCCTTAAATTTGGCTTTACCCGCGTGGCAGACCTGAAATCCATGTTGTCAAAGTTGGGCATCAACGACCCTCCCCCCGAAGACGAAACAGAACCCGGCGCAGAACCGGAGGGCACTGATGATTTCGGCGACGATGTTTATGACGCTGCGCGTGATCTGTACGGTGATGACATGCCGGACATACCGCCTGGTAAGCCAGACCCCTATGGCGGCGACTACGCGCCAGGCAGTGCAGGGCGAAGCGGCCAAGGCAAGGGAGGAGCACACGGCAGTTCAAGCGGCCATTCCGACCGGAGCGGGGGGCGCGGAGAACGTTCGCACGGTCTAACAGGAGAACGTCAGTTCCTTTCATACATCGGCGTTCATTCCGGCGACGAAGAGCCTGACCCAGACGGCCTCGACCACGAAAACAGGATGCAGGTTGAGGAACATGCCATAGCTTTGATTCTCAAACAGGAACCAAACCTGCAACGCACGCCAGCGGGCAATCATGGTTACGACCTCTTCGAGGTGGGCAGCAATGGCAAGAAAACCCGCTTGGTGGAAGTCAAGTCAAAGACGGGGGCTTGGAAAGATAGGGCCGTCGCTCTTTCAAGAAAACAGTTTGGCCATGCTCTGAAACACCGTGAAGCGTTCTGGTTGTACGTGGTCGAGTACGCCACTGAGCCATCGAAAGCCCATGTGTACCGAATTAAGAACCCCGCAGCCCTTGCCCGATTCTTCACGTTCGACAGCGGTTGGGGTCAAATTGCCAACGACGATCAGCAATAGCTTGCCGGAAGAGAATCGACCGAAAACGAGGAAGCTGTGATAGCCGAACACAGATAGGCATGACCATAAAAACGGTCTACCCGTAGTTCCCTTTTCCCGTAGTAACCAGCCCCAAGCCCGCCACATCATCGTGCCAACTTCCCCCACCAGGACAGCACGATGCAAGGCTCTGCAAAATTCGCGGGCGTTTTGCTCCTCGCCCTCATCAGCGCACCGATTTGGATAGCTTCCTCGGCCCAGGCCGATGAAGCCCCCGAGCGTGAGCGTCTGACACTCATCACGCGGCAGTTGGCACACATTGATCGCCAGATCAATGAGGTCGAACGCATCGCGCTTTCCACCCCTGCGGGCCGATTCCACTTCGATTACTCGCAGTTGAGAACCGACCTGCGCCGGGTGCAGGCGGGCATCCATGCCTACTTGAACCCCTCGCGCACGCAGCCGCGCGACGCGGGGGAACTGCCTGCCGACTACATCCGTGAGGATGAAAACGAATGAGCCTTTCATCCGACCAAAGTTCGGCCTTTTTCGCTAACGCTGGTTTTTTCCCCGGCCATGTGTCGACCGTGATGCTCGGCATCGTCTTTGCCGTGCTGCTGCTCTACGGCGCATGGGCGATCAAAACCGCCTATAGCGGATGGGCACAGCAAGACCTCTCCAACGCCCAATTCACCCTGGTCGCAGTGCGCTTCCTCGCCATCTACCTGGGTTTGGGATTTTTCCTCTTCAAAATAATGTGAGGCCACTCCATGAAACATCCTCTTTTCTCCCGCCTTTACGCCTTTTACTTCTTTGCCCTGTGCATGCTCACCTTCAGCCCGCTCACGGCATGGGCGGCACTCCCCCCGATGGACGCCCCAACCCGTGGTGCAGGCACCACCATCCTGGAGACCTTGCAGAACTACGGTTTCGACATCGTGATGCTGCTCTCGCTCATCGTCGTCGCCAGCATGTTCGTGGGCGTGTGCTATCACGCCTATACCCGGTACTCCGAAATCCATGCAGGCCGCGCCACCTGGGGTCAGTTCGGGCTCTCTGTGGCCGTCGGCGCGGCGCTGCTGGTCATTGGTATCTGGCTCGTCACCAAAGCAACCGGCGTTCTGGGATGACACAATCTGAACTGCTCGCACGCGATGGCACCGTGCTGTTCCTCCCACACCGGCTGAACCGTCAGCCGGTGGTTGTGCGGGGGCTCACCGCCGACGAACTTTTTACATGCGCGGGTCTCTCTTCGCTTCTGGGAGCCATCCCCGGAAGCCTGCTTGCCTGGGCCTTCGGTGCGCTTGCCATGATCCCGACGGCCATCGTCTTGTCGGTGGCCCTTGGCATCCTCATTGGGGGCGGGTTTTTACGGCGGCAAAAGAGAGGACGACCCGAGACGTGGCTGTATCGAAACCTCCAGATGCGGATCACCCGGCGCGTGCCAGCCCTGGCAGGCGTGTTGGGCGGGCATGACCTGATCCACCGCTCGGGGGCCTGGAGTACGCGGAGGACGCAGCATTCATGAGCCGCTTTGCCAACGAAGTCGAACACCTGAGATCGCACACGAAGACGCTGCGCCTCGTCGTGGCGGGGCTTTTCGTGGTGCTCGCGCTTTGCCTGGGCGGTTGGTGGCATGCGCCTTCCACCCTCACCATCCACGTCCCCCCGGATTTGCGCTCGGGCAGTACCCGCAAGTGGTGGGACGTGCCCCCGGAGAACGTCTATACGTTCGCTTTCTACATCTGGCAGCAGTTGCATCGCTGGCCTAACGACGGGGAGGCAGATTATGCGCGCAACATCCGCATGCTCTCGGCCTACCTCAC
>JGI24705J35276_12238762_pt1 | contig 55201 bp, 58 predicted proteins | sample TergutNt197P4_FD_35276 | JGI IMG/M metagenome (IMG submission 35276) | reverse complement strand
TATTCTTATTTTACCGCGAAAGAGGTTTGTTCGCTTGTTAAGGCTCATGATGCGTTAAAGTTTGTTGTCTCCAGCATGAAAAACAGGAGTGGAGCTTAAACATGTCGTTTGAAGCAGAGAAAATGCGAATTCATAAACATAACCAAATTGTTGATTCCGTTTTAAAAGCTAACGTGGCACTTATCACGGTATTTGCTAACAATAACCAATGTTTAACAGAGGCTGAGCAAACAATGCTTTCTGATGCCCATATCCTTGTAACAAAATTACTTTGTAGTCTAAAAAACAGGAGCGGTGCTTAAGTGACTGGTCGTTTGCGTTGTTATGATGGGCGTTGTGTTGAGCGGTATAAGGTGAATGTGCCGTTTACTGCTTTTATTTGTGTAGCGGAAAAATATGGTGTTAGTTGCCCTAAGTTGGTTAATGTTGGCGAGTTTGGGTCTGATTGTTTGGTTGAGTGCCGTAACCCTGATGGTAAAACGGATTTTGAGGTGTACAAACAATGAGTTATTGTTTTTGTGGTGTTTGTCACACGGAAGCTCTTTGTCCCTTTGAGTATAGTGGTGGTCAGCGTGAACTAAAAAACCGAGAATGGGTGGCTACTTTGCAGTATTGGCTTGACAGGGTAAAGTTTATTCATGGTTACGCTGAGGGCACTGTACAACTTGAAGCGTTGAAAGTAATTATTGAAGAGCTCAAAAAAGGTGAGGTTTCACCTTAATGGATTGGCATTTAGTGTTTAGCATTGCCACTTTTCTTTTTGTTTTGTTTGTTGTTTGGCATAGGCATGACTTTGAACCTATGGCGGAGTGGATGCGGAAGACTGAGAGACGGCTTGAAGACCTTGAACGTAGGATTAAACTTTTAGAGCGAGGTGATTAAACATGAATTATCTTGTTACTATTATAGTGCATGAAGCAACTAACAAGTGTGAGTTAAGTGATGATGTGAAAGGTAGACATGTGTTTACTTATGTAACAAATGTGCCGTCCGACCATCCTACTTTTAAGGCTGTTGAAAAAATTGTAAGGGAGTTTTAGAACATGCGGTGTCCTTTTTGTGGTCGCTCTAAAGTTACTCGTTTGTTTGCGTATGTGCTTGGTCTTACATGTTTTTGTTGCAGTACGTGTGAGCATAAGTTTTACGTAAAGACGTGTGATGTTGAAAAATTAGGTGAAGTGGTAAAAGATGAGATATAGTGTTTGTTTTGATTGCTTGTACTATTTTGCTGGTATGTGTGTTTGTTTGCGTAGTGCTAACCATGATTCTGTTGCTTGTGATTGTTACCTGCCTGTAAAAAAGAAGGTGAAAACATGAACGAGAAACATGTGAAGCTAATTATGCTTATTATATTTGCTGTCTTTTGTGTTTCTTTATGTTATGCAAGTCAAACTAATGTTTTTTCACATGATGAAATTGGAATAGTTCAGGGATTTAAAATTAGTAATGGTAAAGCTGTTTTTAACGTGAATTTTAAAAACATAGTTGTTGACCTTGATGATGTTGATTTAGACATTAATTATGTGGGTAAAATTGTGCATATTCACAAATGTAAATACTGTACTACCGTTAAAATTTTAGAAGAAAAACAAGCTGTAAGCATCACATGTTATAGTTACCAAGACGAAAACCTATAACTTTTTAACAACCAACACACACTCTTTTTTCATGTCAACTAACAAAACAGAAACTAAGCCTTGTCATAAATGTGGTAGTACAAAAGAAAGGTGGGAACGGGTTTTTAGTTCACAAGACCACAACGACCCTGATTGTTTTTTTGTTGATACTCTTTATTGCTGTGATTGTGGCGAAGTTAAAGACTTTAAAAATTAGAGGGATACCCCCAAAAACGCCTGCGGCGCACTGGTTCTAAAAAAAAATAATTAAAACTCAACCAAATTTTTTATGTTTTGAACTTTAACATTCTAAAATCATATTTTTAAAAGTGTGGAAGTACACCTTTCTGGAAATTGTAAACGTGAAAACTAGGCGTTTAATTGACAGTTTTAAATTCATACCTTTCATTGTTTGTTTCTATGGTTGTTACTGTTTTTAGGGGTTTATTTGCAGAAAACATATCAACCACTTTTAGTCTTCATCAATATAGATGTCTTTCTCTGTCAAACCCCCGCAAAATGTGCGACCAACTGATAATTGGTTAAAGGATATTCTAAAACACACAAACGTTGGTGATGACAGTCAAATTGTGGCTCGTGCCAGCCAAGATAGCTTATGTGTTATTTGTAAGGGTGCACGAAGTCTCTGTGGAAAAACTCGTTGCCCAATAATGGTTAAAGTACAATACTTTAACAAAAGCATCCCCTTAATGTCAAATCAAGACATAGCCGGTATGTCTCCGCCAAGTGTGTTTATCGGTAGAATCGGTTACCCAAACGTTTATGCTGGTCCTCTCGTGCCACCTGTAAGTGAAGATACAAGTATTTACGATTTACCTGAACAATGGTTTGGCAAGTCAATTGATGAAATTGTGGGTTTTCGTTCCATGCTTGTGCGGGGAAAGCACCGGGTTAACGTAACTAATGTCCTTAAATCTGGAAAAATCCTTGATGCTACCCGTGAATTAGCCTTGGCAGATAACAGCGTGGACATGGAGCTAAATCTGACTAAGAAACCGCGTGGTTCAATTTTTTTAGATGATGATGTGCAACCGTTTGGTCCTTCAGCGCCCATTCGGGATATGCGTGTTGGTGACGCTCGTTATGAGCAGCGTATCGAGAAAGCTTACTATGATACTGATCTCAAATCAACTAACGCGGTATTAGAGCTTTATGACCGTGGAGTTATAGTTACTAAAATTCAGAAAGCGTTTAGTGTCGGAGCATTTGGTATTGAAAAGAATCGCCGTTTAGTTCCCACACGTTGGAGCATAACTGCTGTTGATGATATCATATCAAAAAATCTTCGTGAACAAGTAAAAACTTTCCCAGAAATAAACGAATATCGAGTTTATGAGTCAGTTTATCTTGATAATGTGTTTGAAATTTTAATGATTCCCGGTCAGTACAGTTACGAATCAATGGAAGCATGGTATCCGGGAACTGTTTGGAATCCGGCTGGCAAAAATGTTGCCATATTTTCAGATTGGGAAGGTAACAGTGGACGTACGACTTATGCTGCAATTGGTGGCTGCTATTACTCAGCGCGGTTGGCGACTTGTGAATTGCTGATTAAGGAGCGTCGGCAGGCAACTGTGATCGTGCTTCGTGAAGCGCGTCCTGGATATATTATGCCGATTGGTGTCTGGCAAGTTCGAGAGAACGTGCGAAATGCGATGCGACAAGAACCTTTCCAATTTAAAACATTGCCTGAAGCTCTTCAGCATATAAGCACTCGATTCGAGATTCCATTGGGTAGGTGGGTAAGGCAGAGTGAACTTTTGAAGCGGGCACTTTATCAGAAAAAGATGTCTGACTTTTTCGGTTAGACAAAATTACTAAATATCAGTGCTATTAATGACAGTTATGCCCGTTACTATTCATTACCGGTTTAGTCACAGTTTTGCTGTTTTACCCAAGCAGGCTTATTTGTGGTGCACAGATTTCTCAACGCAAGATCTAAAACTTTTGGGATATAGTAATGCTGAGCGTCAAGTTGTTCAAGTATCAGATGATGTAGTGCTTTTGAAGGATGTTTTTTACGCTCCAAGTGGTGGTGTGGTTGAAAAGCAGAAGCTTGTTCATCTTTATCCTGATAGGTTAAGTTGGGTTTCAACACACATAGCCGGTCCAAATAAGCATTCTCAGTTTTGCTATGAAATTTTGGTGGAAACATGTGGTTGTCGTCTTAATTATGAGGCTCTGCATGTTGAGCATGGAAAAGACAGCTTGACATCTGATGAGCGGTCACGGCTTTCTGATGTGCTCTGTAGGGCGGATTTGGAGGTTTGGCGGCTTTTGGCGTTAGTAATGGAGCAGGAATTAAAATAGGTGTTAGGTGGCTGCGCGGTAAATTTTTATGTTTGATAAACTGAAAAGTTATGGTTATGTGTTATGAATCTTTGGAAGCAAATTCCTGCCGGTGATAATCCACCAACTGATCTTAACATGGTTATTGAAGTTTTAAGTGGTTCACGTGATAAATATGAGTACAAATCCGATTGGGAAGCATTCGTGCTTGACCGTATTATTCCCTCTGCAGTCTTTTTCCCTGTAGATTACGGTTTTGTTCCGCAGACCTGGTCAGAGGACAATGATCCCTTAGACATTATGACCTTAACGTATGATCCCTTGGAGGTTGGTGCAATTGCCCGCGTTCGTGTAATCGGTGTCTTACATATCGAAGATGAGCATGGTCCTGATGAAAAAATCCTCTCTGTCCTTGTTAGCGATGTGCGCTTTAAAGATTACAGTGACATCACCGATGTGCCACAGCATCAGTTGAATCAGATTCAAGAATTTTTCTCAACATACAAACGTTTGGAACCTCATAAGTGGACTAAAGTTAAAGGCTGGCGAGACGCTGAGGAAGCAAAACAGATGGTCACAGCTGCAATGCAACGCTTCAATTTACACTTCAAATAACACTTCTTTCTACCGGATGCCAATCTAATCTATTACAATTAATTTTTTTGAAGTTTTTTATTGACGTTTTGTGCGTTTAATATTCGTTGTTATTACTGATTTAGTTGGCGGTAACACTTATATTTGGTAATACTTTTTTTAATAATCGTACTACTGTTGGAGAATTGAAAATATGCACTTACCAGACGGGCTTATCCCGCCAACAATTGCAATCATTGCCTTTATAATAACAATTGTGTTCTGGGTAATCTCTTTTAAAAAAGTTAAACTAACTGAACAGCAAGTTCCCATGATGGGTCTGCTCACCGCTCTCTTCTTCGCTGCAATGATGATGAATTTCCCCCTACTGGGTCCAACAACTGCACATCTCCTCGGCGGAGCAGTCATCGGACTCATTTTGGGACCATTTGCAGGTTTAATTTCCATAACCATAATTCTAGTACTACAGGCACTTCTATTCGGAGACGGTGGACTAATAGTACTAGGCGCTAACGTCCTAAACCTAGGTATAATTGGTGTGTTCATCCCTTGTATTCTTTTCATAGTTCTAAACAGACTGTTTAAACCCAAAGTAGGCAGTGGCTTATATGTAATTATTTTTGTTTCTGCTTTCTTTGGTGACCTATTGGCAGCCATAGCGGCAGGTATAGAAGTTGGTCTATCCCCCCTATCACCATGGTATGGACTTAGTGTTGCAGTGCCTGCCATGGCCCTAAATCACTCTATAATTGGAGCCGCCGAGGGCATCGTTACAGTACTCTTAATCATGACCCTTCTCAAGTTACGTCCAGACGTGTTAGAGAAGAGTCCAATATTGGGCAAACTCTCTCTGTTTAAGAACAAAGCAAAAAGCGAGGAGACGTCCGACGTCAAAGAATAAAAAATTAAACCACAACTCGGTATTAGTAGGTTTAATTGTTGCCTTTATCTTTGTCATACTGGGCGTTTTTTGCTTTTCATATGCGCTGGAAACACTTGATTTAAAGGCAGAAGAATTGGGGCTAGAGGAGCAGCCGATTTATGACCCGCCCTTTCCAGATTATAACATCATAGGCTCCGAAAGTAAATGGGGCGCCCTAATAGTTGGTATAGCCTCTACTTTTCTATTGTTTGTAGCAGCATTTGGTGTTGCTAAACTGTTAAGTAAAAAAGGTGCGAGTAAGTGAGGGTTCCCACATCATTAAGAGATATTATGGAAGGCGCTGAAACCCTAGTTTACATTGAAGATTTAAGTGGTAAAAAAGGCTTAATGCAGGCCATAAATCCCATAGCTAAGTTAATTGCTATAGCGGCTATGATTATCTCAGCTCTATTTATTACTAAACTTTCATATTTGTTGATAGTTTGCCTAATTTCAGTAGTTTTTGCAGTGGTATCCCGTATCCCTCTAAAGCAACTCTTCACTCGAACCGCGTTTGTTCCTCTGTTTATGGCTTTAATTTCCATACCAACTTTATTTTTAACTACAGGAAATCCCCTATGGACAGCAAACATAGGCGGCGTATACTTGATGATAACCCTTGAAGGGGTAACGAGGTTTTTGGTGTTTACAATGCGTATCTGGTTTTGCGTGGTCACACTTAGTCTTTTAATGTTTTCAACAGGGTTTGATAAAACTTTAAAACTCCTCTCAACTCTTAGGGTTCCGCACTTAATTATCCAGCTCTTCGGCTTAACGTATCGATATTTTTTTGTCTCTATACGCGAAGCGCAGAGCATCCTTATTGCAAAAGAAGCCCGAACATACAAAAACAAACGTACTCTAAATCTCCAATCCCTAAAAGATCTAGGTAATATCCTTTCATCTCTCTTCATCCGCACATACGAGCGTTCTGAGCGGGTTTACTTAGCTATGAAAGCAAGAGGGTTTGAAATTAGCAAAAACAACAAACCTGCAATACCTCCGCTCTATGTAAAAGATGTCCTATTTACGGCATCAATAATAATTGCGTTTACATATCTTGCGCTGTTATAGAGGCCTTAATATGGTAAACTCCATTGTTTCCATAAGTGATGTAAAGTTTAGCTATCCTGCAGGCATTGCCGCTCTAAAAGATGTGTCTTTTGAAGTGGCGCAGGGTGAACGTGTGGCATTACTTGGTCCAAATGGCTCAGGCAAATCCACCCTAATTCTACTCATAGCAGGACTTCTAATGCCAAACTCAGGGGAAATCAGAGTTTTTGGTGAAAAAACAACCTCAAAGAATTTCCAAATGGTCCGTAGTCGTATTGGGGTTGTCTTCCAAGACCCTGATGATCAACTCTTCACACCAAGCGTAATAGAAGATATAGAATATGGCCCCAAAAACCTAAGTCTCCCAGATGAATATATCAAAGCACAAAGTGGCTATGTACTTGAGAAACTTGGTATCCCCCATCTTAAACACCGCCCACCGCATCGACTAAGTTTTGGCGAAAAAAAGAAAGTGTCTCTGGCAACTGCTCTTGTTTTAAAGCCAGAGTTGTTAATTCTAGATGAGCCCACGGCAAACCTTGATTTAGTTTCACGACGTGGCTTAATTGATACCCTAAACGAGCTTAGCAAGGCGGGTACAACTGTTATTATCTCCACTCACGATGTTGAGGCTATACCTGAATTAGTGGATCGTATAGTTGTAATTAGTCACGGCTTAAAACTCGGTGAAGGCAAAACCTGTGAAGTGCTACTAAATAAAAACATGTTAGAGCAGTCGGGCTTAGAGCAGCCAGCTATTGTAAACCTGTTTACAGAATTTAAAAATCAAGGATTAATAAACAAAATTCCTCTCAACATAGAAGAAGGAAAAGAAGTGCTCCTAAAAATCCTAAAAAACCACCCACAATGATAAAACCTAAGATGCCTATAAATTATTACATCCTTGTAAATGCAACAAATAAAAATAATAAATTTTAAAAGTTGAGAAGCAAGTGAGCAACTTGCTTATTATGCTTTTTATTCTGATGGTTTGCTGTTTTCAGGGGGGACAAAGACTGCTGCTGAGACGGTTGTTGTCCAGAGTCCGTTTTTGTCGCCTTGGGCTGACTGGGTGCTGTTTGATGTTTTGATGATTAAGCCAGTTGTTTTGAAGATTTTTTTACGTTCATCCCAAGCGGTTTCTGGATCAAATTGAATGCCCATTGTTGTTGCAAGCATAGTTGCTGCAAGGTCTTCTGCATAGTCACCTGCTACTTCATCGGTTTGGCCGAAGCTGTGGTGTTCGCTTAGGTATCCGTATTGATCTTTGCCTGAGGGGATGGCAACGCCTACTGATGATGCGACTTGGCGGTGTGGTTCATTGGTTGCATTGCGGGCGATAACTACAAATGTGATTTCTCCTGGGTGAATCATTTTTAGGCCTTTTTCTTTGGGTAGCAACTCGCATCCTGGTGGAACAATGCTTGATACTGCGACTAGGTTGCACATTTGAATGCCTGCGTCTCGTAGGGCTAGCTCGAATGATTGGAGTTGTTCTTTGTGTTTGCCAACTCCTTTTGTTAGGAAGAAGTATTTTGGTATCATTTAATGTCAAGTTTAGTCATTGCAGTTTTAATTTAAAAACGTTTTTATGTTAAAAACAAGGGTGGAACCATGTTTTTTCTTATCTTTAAGCATTTAAAGCGAATGGTTAGTAAAAATTAGCCTGAATTTATCAACATTGCCCATTTTACATTCCTAAACATTTAAAACGTTAACTATCAAATCTATATAAATTTGAATTAAATACCGGTTTACTGCTGACTTAATTGATAACATTTAATCAACTTGACTGCCTGTTTTGGTGGCGAATAGTTTTTGTTTACCTAAAAATAATAAGTTAACAGTGAAAATGTGTGCCTTTGATTTCAAATTTTGATCCTTGGCAAAGCGGCCTATGCACCTGTCCACCAAAACTAACGTTTAACCCATACACTGGCTGCGACCATAAATGCATTTACTGCTATGCCTCAAGCTACATCACGGGATTCAACGAGTGTAAACCCAAAAAAGAACTACTCGAACGATTACGCCATGAAGCCCCTAAACTTAAAGGTGAAACAATTTCACTTTCAAACAGTTCTGACCCCTACCCCAAAACTGAACAATACACAGGCCTAACTAGACGATGCCTTGAAATCCTCATAGAAAGTAACTGTCACATCCAAATCATCACCAAAAGCAACCTTGTAGCCCGAGACGATGATCTACTAAAGCAAACTCGCTCAACTGTAGCCTTCACCATAACCACCGACGATGACCATCTCGCCAAAACACTTGAACCAAACGCGCCCACACCAAGCCAACGCTTAAGCGCCGCAGAAGACCTAATACACCAAGGCATACCTGTCTCAGTACGCATAGACCCAATAATCCCATTTGTTAACGATCAACCGCAAAAGTTAATCAAAACCCTTGCGGGCATAGGGGTTAAACACATAACCAGTTCAACCTATAAAGTAAAACCTGACAACTGGAAACGACTCTCCACCTCATTGAAAGATGTTGCAGAAAAACTTGAACCCCTCTACTTCAAGGAAGGCGAGCGCATTGGTGGAAGTATTCTGTTGCCTAGGGATATGCGACTGAAGATTTTGAGCGGTGTGCGGGATCTTGCTGATGTTGAAGGGTTAAAGTTTGGTTGTTGCCGTGAAGGCTTAGAACGCTTAAACACAGCTCCATGTGATGGATCATGGTTGCTACCTAAAGCTGGAGGAGTGTAAAGTATGGTTCAGAGTCGTGTGGTAATGCTTGCTGATTTTGACTACTTTTTTGCCCAGTGTGAGGAACTGCGAAACCCCACAATTAAAGATAAACCCGTGGTAGTTGGAGTTTATTCTGGACGTACTGAGGAAAGTGGTGCTGTGTCCACTAGTAATTATGTGGCTCGTAGGTATGGTGTAAAGTCAGGATTGCCTTTGTTTATGGCTAAGCGCCAACTCGAAGGTACTGATGCCGTGTTTTTTCCTGTAGATCATGAATATTACAAACAAATTAGTGACCGTATTATGCAAATTTTTAGTGATTACGCAGGTAGCCTTGAGCAGGTTAGCATAGATGAGGCTTACTTAGACGTTACCTCGCAGGTGGAGGGCAGTTTTGAGAGAGCACTTATTTATGCCCAAAAAATTAAGCAGGCTATTAAAGCTCAGGTTGGCATTTCTTTATCGATAGGTGTTGGGCCAAACAAGCTTGTCGCTAAAATTGCTTGCGATAGCAAAAAACCTGACGGGTTAACTATTGTTAAGCCTGAGGAGGCTGTTGGGTTTCTTGCACCCTTACCTGTTGATCGATTGCTTGGTGTAGGCAAAAAAACTTCTGCACGTATGGAACAAATGGGTATTAAAACTGTTGAGGATCTTGCTAGATTTGATGTGCAGCGGCTTCTTGAAGTGTTTGGTAAAGCATTAGGCTTATATTTTCATAATGCTGCAAATGCAGTTGATAATGAGCTTGTTGCTGAGCAGGGTGAGGCTGAATCAATAAGCAAAATTGGCACCTTAAAACAGGACACGCATGATTTAGAGTTTATTTTACAGAAAACTGACGAATTAATGGAAACCGTTTACAAAGAAGTAACCGAGAAAGGCTATAGCTTCAAAACAATTTCTATCTATGTAGTTAATGTAGACTTATCAAGTAAAAGCCGTTCGATAACCCTTGAGCAGCCTATGAAAGATAAGGAATCTATCAAACGAAATGTCCGATTGCTTTTTGAAAAATATCTTGCTGAGTCTTACTTGGAAATTCGACGTGTAGGCGTTAGAGTTTCAGGTTTTAGCAAAGAGCAACCCCAACAAAAACAGTTAAGCTCTTTCTTTGGATAAACAAGTATAAATATAACGAAAGGTTCTCATTTTTAGGTGGTACACTTCAAAATATGCCTATATAATTTCTATTAGGGATAATAACTATCAAGTGTAAATAGCAAACGGGCTATTTTAGAAACATTCTTATTTATTTAGGATTAAATAATAAATGGTTTTTAATGTGGCTTCTAAACAAGAGCGAAATTTACCTCCAAATCAGAAACCCATAAAAAAGCTTCTTCGTTGGGGCATTGACCATCCCGGTATCACCTCTGAAAACCCAAAAATCAGCCTAGACACCTACCGTCTAATCATAGACGGTGAAGTAGAGAAACCCCTTACCTTTAACTGGACAGAATTTTTAACCCTGCCTAAAACATTGTCCATAAGTGACTTTCATTGTGTTGAAGGCTGGAGCGTTCTGGATTGTGACTGGGAGGGTGTGCACATAAAAGAAATAGAACATATAGTCAAACCACGTGCTGTTGCTCAAGCTGTAACTTTTACTTGTGCCGATAACTATACAACATCTCTTTACCGAGAAGAGCTCGCACCTGCAGATGTACTTTTAGCTTACAAGCTCAATGGAGAAGCACTTGAGGAAGGTTACGGCTTTCCATTGCGACTAATTGCTCCACATAAATATGCTTACAAAAGCGCCCTATGGATTGAACGCCTAACATTTACGCGTAACAAAGAGTTAGGGTTTTGGGAACAACGCGGCTACAGTGACAGCGCTGATGTATGGAAAGACGACCGTTTTAGACGTTAAATTGATAGAAATTTTCAAACAAACTTTTAGTTTATGAGAAATGCAGTAATTTTTATCCGTTGAAGTTTTGTCTAACCGTTGCAAGTGGGCTTGAACTTGCTTTGTGTTTCTTTGTGATGAGTGTCCTTTATCTATGAACAGCACAGACATATAGTGCATATGGGTAGGCAGTAATAATCAGTCTAAACAAAAACGAATTAATAAGTGGGATAGAACAAGCTCAAACAATGGACTTGTAAAAATCACGCGAACAGAAACAAACACATAGTCCAAGTATACCTGCTAAAATTTACATGACAATTTATATTATATACGTAAAAGCTTTTATTTTGACTCATGATATATACTTCGCGTGGTAAATTAAAATGACTGTTGAAACAAGTAAAATTTTAGCTGGAGTCGGCTCAATACTATTTGGATCTCTAATTGGCATAATTCTTGTCCTCGTAGGCATGAAAGGCCTATCTGAATACTACAATGATAGACGCATTTACGACGGTTTAGTAACAGCCACAATCTTTTTCATAATTGGCTTAATCCTTAGCGTTGTTGGCGCAATCTTCTTGTTCGTTTTAATCGGAATACCTCTAATTATAGTGGGTTTCATCTTTGAATTGTTAGCGGCAAGATACTTCAGAAATGCGCTATATGCATTATCAGAACGTTCAGGTGAACACTTATTCCACACTGCAGGAATACTAATTTGGATCGGCGCAATACTCTCGATAATCGTTGTTGGCATAATTTTGATCTGGATCGGCTTCATAATAGCTGCAATCGGCTTCTTCACACTAAAAGTAGCCCCAAGTGGAGCAACAGGAGCGTCAGCACCGCCTCCATCATACGGTTACACCCCACCACCAAATGCACAACAAACAACTAACTTTAAATCTAATTTCTGTCCAAACTGCGGTACACCCGTTGCATCCGAAGCCACATTCTGCGCACACTGCGGAAAACAAATCTAAACTAAACCAATTCCCAACTTATTTTTTTCATTCTTAAAGTCGTAAACGTATGTGACATGATATAATTCTTTTATATCTGTCCACTATTTTTAACAGTTCTGGATTGTAAGGAGTTAAAAAGTTTGGATTACTCGCAAGCTTCGATGAGTCGAATATTTATTCTAAAATTGCAAACTGGCGAAATTGTGCATGAAACTTTGGAGGGGTTTGCTGAAAAAAATAACATAAAAAGTGCTGTGTGCCTGTTTTTAGGTGGTGCAGAAGACCAAAGTAAACTTGTGGTCGGACCAAAAGACGGTAATGCATTGCCAGTTGAACCCGTGACTGCACTGCTTAAAGGTGTGCATGAGGGCTGTGGTGTAGGCACAATTTTCTGTGATCCTCAAGGTAAACCTAAACTTCACATGCATGGCAGTTTTGGACGAAACGGTGATGCCGTTACAGGATGCATGCGAGCAGGCGTCAAAGTTTGGTTCATCGGAGAAGTAGTCCTGTTTGAGTTAACCGGCAGCTCTGCTAGACGCGAAAAAGATCTAAAGACGGGGTTTGAAATCTTAGAAACCCGCCAAGACTCTGTTTAAGTTTATTTTTTCTTGTTTATTTCTAAAACAGAGGTATTTGCCGCTCTTTAGATTCAAACTTTCGCAAGTAGGTAAATATATCATTTGTTTTATACAAAATCCCCTGCCGCTGACATTTTGATTGAAAAATATCCATCAGTTGGTTGTTGTTTGGACTGTTACATATGTACGCGTTACCGAATTGTTGGATATATTTCTGTTTTAAACTCGGAAACTGTTCATCTAGTTTAGCATAAAAATGTTCTCGATTACCCTCTCGCAGGGTTACGCCGAAACCAAAACAGAGAATACCCCTAACCTTTGCCTTTATGCAGTAATCCAGTAATCCGCACAGATTTTCTTCTGTATCGTTAATAAACGGCAGGATGGGGCTAATCCATACAACTGTGGGGATTTTCGCTTCCCGCATAGCTTCCAATACCTGAAAACGTTCCAATGTTGAGGACACGTTTGGCTCAATTTTCCGACACAAATCCTCATCATAAGTGGTTAAAGTAACTTGCACCACACATTTGGTTTTTGCATTAATCCTCTTCAATATGTCTATGTCACGCAAAATACGGGCAGATTTAGTTTGTATTGCCAATCCAAAGCCGTATTTTTCAATCAGTAAAAGACATTGGCGAGTAATTTGCAACTCGTTTTCAAGAGAAATATAGGAATCACACATTGCACCTGTGCCAATCATGCAGGGCTTTCTTTTCCGGCGTAACTGTGATTCTAAAATCAGAGGTGCATCACGTTTAACCTCAATATCCTCAAAATCATGATTCATCTGGTAACACACACTCCGGCTATCGCAGTAGATACAACCATGCGTACATCCACGATAAAGATTCATACCGTTCTGATTAGAGAGAATGGTCTTATAATCAGCAAAATGCAACACCATACACTCCTCTCTGTAAAAACATCAATATCAATCCTACAATACCCTTATGACATGACAACATACAGGAATGTTATAAAAAGTATTTTTTGAATAAATCAAAAAAATCATTTAAACGACTTTTTAAGTTTGATCTACTGTTTTTTAACCACAGGATAGCGGTCACGCAGATAAGTTAATGTCAAGTTGATGCTGTGTTCAGAACGTTTTTAAATGGTAATATGGCGCCGGGAGGGGGATTTGAACCCCCGTGGCCCCGAGAGGCCACAAGCTTACAGGTACACCTTTTAATAGGTGAATCTCCAGGCTTGCTCCCTGCCTGGCTAGGAGACCCCGGCACAAGTGCCAACTTATTTGGCTAACTTACCTTTTCTCTGCTTTCTGCAGAATTTAAAGGTTTACAGTGAATGTGTCTTGTTTGGTGGCTTGTTTCTTTGTCTCTGCTTAGTTACTAGATGATTGTTTTTTGTTTTTGTAGTTTGCTCTTGATACATATTATCTCATATTGACAGCAATTATGTTGTCTGTTAAACAAAGTACCTTCCAAAACAAAAAGTCATACTGAAATTATGGTGCTCGTGGTCTTCTGATTGTTTAATGCTGCTTCAATTCGGTCTGGATAAAGACCGTTAACAATCTGACAGTCTATTTTAAGTGTTTCAAGTTGTTTTGGCAGGTAATAATCTGTGCAGGTTTTGTTTTTCCTCTCAGAAAGTTCTTTTGTAGTTAGGTGTTCAAGTAGTTTGGTGTGTGTATTTTTTTTTGGGTTATCTTCGAAAATGCCGTCAACATCTTTAATCAACAGCAGTTTTTTAGCACAAAGTTTTTCTGCAATATATGCGGCAATTGAATCTGAGGTTACCTCCCAAGAATTTGGTAACTCTTCATCTAAAAACATAAACTTTGAAGGTAGAAGCACAACTAACATGCCCACACTGGCGTTTTTTGCTTCTTCTAAACTGTTTACAACTTGACAGTTAGGCGTTAAATCTGCAAGCAGCAAACCAAACTGATCCATTCCTAAAATTGCCATACGATGTGCCGCTGTCTCTGATAGGGAAAACCGTTTATCTATATCTCGAACGCAATCAGCAAATTCGCCACCGCCTGGAACCACTACAATTTGATGTTTACCCGAAAGAAGACTTAATTTTTGGCATAACGCCTTTAACGCTTTGGGATTTTGAGATAGGCTACCGCCAATCTTTACAATATTAAGTGTCATGGTTTTTTTCCTCAACTTGTTTTGCAGTCATTAATGCAACTCCTGTTGCGGGAACCGCTAGCGACACTTTATTTGGTAGCAGTTCGCCTAAATCCATTATAACATCTGCCTTAACCTGTTCTGCGGCTTTATGGGCCAGGAAATCTTTTCCCAATCCTGCAACTAAAATAGGTACTTTAGTTGAGGCTGTTTTTTTGGCACGTTTGTAGACTTGATCTAAGCTTACTACGATTTGTTGGATTTGTTTTTCATAAATGTGTTGGGCTATTGTGGTTAATTCTTTTTCAGTTAACATTTCTGTGTCTGCACATATAAGTCGAGCAAGACGCGTGAGGGCTTCTTTGTGAGTTGTGCCTTTGCCATCAGCGGTTTCACTGATATATTGCCTGCTGCTAATGTTACCAAGTATAAGGTGAACATCGCCGCTTAGGGCAAACAGTTCTGAGGAAACCATAGAAACTGTGCCTTTAACTGGAACTGTTTGAACTATAGCTGCTAAATTTGTGCGCAAACTGCCGGTGTAGACAAGTTCGCCACAAATGAGTTTGTCAAGATCTGTTTTACCTTGCGCTGCTAATTTACCGTTGATTACAGGAATAATGCTAGTGCTGGTGCTACCAACATCTATAACAACGCAGTTCTCAAAATACTGTGAAACAAGCCAGCCTGTTGCAGCCCAATTCGCTGCAGCAACCCTAAACGGTGCCTCCAATGCCGTCTCAGGTGATTCTAAACATGTATCTGTGTTTAAAACGTAAATTGGCATGTTAGGAAATGCTTCTTTGACGTAGCCTAAAATGTGTTTTACGCCTTCACGTTTAGTTTGATAAGCATCGGAAAGCTCTGCGGTCATGGTCACGCCAACCGCATCAAACTTGTCCCCGAAAACCGTTTTGAGTTTTTGCAGTATCTGCCCAAGTTTTTGCGGCTTCTTCCAAACTGGAAAATATTCAACTGCAATTTGAACATCTTTTATTGTGCCTTTTTGGGTTTGGACATAAGCTGCTTTAGTGTTAGCGCCTCCAATATCTAACCCCAACACGTTAACCAAGACTACGTACACCGCTTTACATTATGTCTAAGACATGCTTTTTAGCTTCTTCTAGTAAACGATAAGCTTCATCCCAAGAGTTACTCTCAACAGAAATCAAAGCGCAGCCTGTCTGGCTGTCTTGAACAGGAAACGGCGGAGAAACCAACTCGGGAATTTCATACAGATTATCTAAAACATCAAGATTAGCTTTAGGCATTTCAATTTTAGAAAAGCAGGCGTAACCCGAAAGAGTTGTCTTGGTAGGTAAACTGTTTTTAAGGGTGGCGTTAGTTATTGCATCTGCAAAATTGAAGTCTGTAATACGACTAAGTCCAATAAAGGATGTAGTTAATCTGGGATTAACGTCAACCACTACGGGGCCTGTATCAGTTAGAATCATGTCAACTCCAACATAGCCCTTTAGCCCTGAAAAGCAACTGATCACAGCTTCAGCTAGTTCAAATGCTTCTTGTTTCATTTTATGTCCAAATGGCATAGCACCACCAATATATGCTGAAGTTTCATTTGGTGCTAAGAGTGTAATATTTTGTTTGTTAAGACTAACTGGCAAAGTTTTGGTGCCTGTGCAGAGTAGACTAACGCTTACAGTTTCACCTTTTAAATATTCTTGCACCATAAAAGTTTCACTGGCAAGTTCTGCATCAATTTTCTCAATTGCTTTTTCAATCTGTGATGCCTCTTCTACGATACTTAAGCCACTACAGCCTACACCATCAATGGGTTTAAAGACCACTGGAAAATCAAACTCGTTTATGATTGCCTCTTTAGTGTATTGAGCAACATTTACCTGGATTGTTTTAGGCGTTTTTAGCTTGTTAGCCTTTAGTACCTTGTAGAGATTGGCTTTATTTGAAACCGTTCGTATGGCATTTGATCGGCTATTAAACGTGGGTACTCCGTTTTGTTCTATGAGCTCAACTAATGCGTGCAGGGTTCCACCTGTTTCAGGAGCAATTACATAGGCAGCATCTATATCTGTACAGGCTTTAAGGATAGCCTGTTGAGCATCATTAAAATTGAAAATTGGAATAACACAATCCGCCTCAATTGGTGGATTAAATCGTGATAACCCCTCATCAAGAACAACCGATACCCTATGACCCGCAGCCTTCAAATTAGCCACACACAAACGCAACATACCAAAACCTTCTGCCAAGATTCCCGGCGAAACCGCTCCCTCAGCAAAACCTCCACCACATGCATGCTCATAAATTAAAATATCCAAATAAATCCCAAACAACATTAAGCAAATAAAAATTAAACCTTTTTCCCTGCCTGCAACGCATGTGTGTTTTCTTAATTATGGCTATTTTGTACCCGTGCGCAGAGAACCCTGTATGATTCTTTTAAGGCTCTTTTGCACTAATATACAACGCTTCGTTTTAAAGTCTCAGTGTACACGTTTAGTTTTCTTTCTTAGACTTGTCTGATAATTTCTACGAGTTCTTTTACCCGTTCACGGGTGATGTATCCAGTGTCACGGTTGTTATTTTGGCAGGCTGCACCGCGTAACCCAACAAAATCTACACCTAAACCTTTAATGATAGATAAATCCTTAGCCTGAAGTGAACCAGCTAATGCAGCACCTAAACTGTGTTTGTGAGCAGTATCAATAAATGCCTCAAGCTGTTGAAATGATTGGAAGTCAAAGAGGTTTTTTCCATCCTTTACTGCTGTGTCAAGCATTACTAAATCTGCTTTTGCAACAAACGCGGCCTGTACAACAAGTTGTGGTTCAATTGAGTTAGCTCTAAGGTAGTCACCGTAACCTGCTGCAACTACTTTACTTTTGGAGCTACACATCTTTGTTGCCTGAACAACAGCTTCCAGTAAGTTTACAGCTTTTTGAACCATTTGCACTCCGCTAAGCCCAACTTTAACATAATTAACTCCCAGTGAAGCCGCACCGTAAGCTGCCAGAGACATAGAACCTGGCAAATTTGGCGCTTCACCCAACGTACAACTCAACTCAACACTGTCCGGGATGAATTGCTTTATTTCTTTAATAACCCACGGAAAATTGGCGCCCAATGGTCCTTCTTTAGGATTTTTCACATCAATAATATCGGCGCCGCCTGCAATGGCTTCTATGGCTTCTTTTGAGTTTTGGGGGCTGATTAATAACTTCACTTTGGGTCTATAGACAACCCGTTTTTTGCGGCTTTAAGTTTTACGATAACACCTGTACCTTTTTTATATATCCTGCTTATTTGTCCCTTGAGGCCGTAAGCTTGAAAATTATCCCCGTAATTGACGTTTTAAATAGTGTTGTGGTACATGCAGTTAGGGGTAACCGAAAAGAGTATCAACCGTTAAAAAGTGTTCTTACATCTTCTGTTGATCCTGTTGAGGTAGTTTTTGCTTTCCGGTCACAGGGTTTTTCTGAACTCTATATAGCTGATCTTGATGCGATATTGGGAAAAACACCTAACTTTGATCTCTATAGTTGCATTTCTCATATGGGCATTAGTCTTATGGTTGACGCAGGTGTAACTGATGTTCAAACAGTAAAAAAGCTTCAAAAATGTGGTGTTTCAAAAATTATCATAGGAACTGAAACTCTTCAAAGTACCGATTTCATAAAAGACGCTCTTCAGCAAGTGGGAGTAAATCAAATAATTGTTAGCCTTGACATAAAAGATGGTAAAGTCTTAACTCAACCTAACTTTGGTTTAACTGACGTATTTGAGTTTCTTGAAGCGTTTAGGGGTATGGGTGTGTCTGAGTTTATTTTGTTGGATTTGTCTCGAGTTGGTAGTGATGAGGGTGTGAATGTAGATTTACTAAAGAAGGCTTTAGCAGTGTTAGGTGAGGGCGTTTATGTTGGTGGAGGTGTGCGGGGTGTTGATGATTTGTTGGAGCTTAAAAGGTTAGGTGTTTTAGGGGTTTTGCTCGCTTCAGCTCTGCATTCAGGGCAAGTTGGTGTTAAAGATTTGATAAGAGTGGGCCTATTTTAGTAGACAGACTATGCCGCCGAGTTGGTTTAGTCGTGCTCCGGCTGTGGATTCTTTATTTACAATGCGGGTTTTTATTTTTTTGTTTTGTGCAATTTGCATGAGCCTATTTAGGCGAGCTTTTCTTTTATCACCTGCAAGGTAATTGTCTGTTAGAAGTAAATATTCAGGTTGAGGCTTTCCTGACGTTTCATGACTATATATGGCGTCTTCTGCTTCTTCAAGTGAAAACATTACAAGACTCTCAGGTGCGTTGAGACGTTTTTCTATGAGTTCTCGGAGATTTTCTGCTTCTTCAAAGGTGCTATCGCTTATAGACTGCTTAAACTCATTTGAGCTTGTAATGCTGCTAACTTGAGCATGAGTAACTGCCGAGCCTACAATTTGCTTAAATGTTGCTTTATTAGCGCCTTGGAAAAGGCATTGATGATGCCCCTTTACATGGTTTAAGAACTCTTGACTGTAACTGGTTTTTTGAGGTGCAGCTACTATAATACTTTTTACCCCCTCTTTTAAAATTGGACGAAGAGTGTTTATGATAGCTTCATGGAAGCTGTAGAGGGCCTTGCTGTCAGATCGTGGACCTTCGAGATGAATGTTAGCATCGGGTTTAGCAACTTGACTATAAATCTTCCATATTGCCGCCTGAGATTGTTCTACTCCCATAAGCACTGCAACAGGGTAACCCCGTCTGTAAGGTTTGGGCGTCATTTACTGATTTTTAACGAGTTTGATGTATTTAGGTTATTGGTGCCTAGTTTCCGCTAAGCGTTATATTTTTTGTTGACTACTTATTTTTGGCATAAAGCCAATAGCTATAAAAGACTTTTTTTATTTGTGTAACTGGATAAATTATGTTAGAAGTAAATACCAAAGTTGAATTAACTAAACAAGTTAATCAGGCTAAGCGTGTTTTAGCTTTATTTTCTTCTTCACGATGTCCTTTCTGTCAAAGATTTGCAAAATTTTTCGATACACATGTCACTAGCTGTAATGTCGATTTGGTAATGCGTATTAACATGGATGATTATGACAGTCCTCTTTGGGATGAATACAACGTTGATGCAGTGCCTACTTTGATGTTTTTTGAAGCTGGTACAATTAAGAGTCGTCTCGATGCTGGTTCTGGTGTAGGTATAACTGAAAACCAGTTCACTGAATGGATAAAAACCGTAAACTCCCAATAATAAACCCAAAGACTACAAAATAACAACTATAGAAAATATAATCACTATTGGATAGAGCATCAAATAGTGTCAAAATATTAATAAGAATTACGTTCCATTACAAAAAAGGCTTTACTATGAAAAAATCTGTACCCTTAGTTGCTCGTCTTCTATTTACCTTAGTGATAATCATTACCGCTATTAGTATTGTTGTTAACTTCTATACGAATTCGGACATACCGCATTGGGTCATAATAGGAGTAGTCCTTCTTGAGGTACTAATGGTTTGCATGGGTGTATTCCTTACTGTGAGGCACAACAGAGCATAACGCATATCGATTTAAATCTCAAATTGTCCCATTAATGACTGCATAGTTACAAAAATGGATTTCAAATGTTGTTTGGGTATTTGGTTTTGATTTGTTGGTGTTTTATGCTTTTTGTTATTTTTTGTTGTATGTTTGGGTTTTGAAATAATACATATAAATGGCGTTTATCGTCTATTAAATTTGAAGATACAATTATAAGAGATTATTTGTATGGATATGAATGTTAGGGTCAAGTTTAATTTCCACCGTTTTTATAGTAGACGGGTTTTGTTTTTTGTTTCTTTACTATTTGTAATAGCATTAGCATGTTCTGGTTTTACTTCTACATTTACTGGTATGTCTTCTTTTGTGTTAGGAGTCCCTGATAAAATAGTTAACAACGAGACAGAACTTAAAAACGCTCTCAACAGTGCTACAGGCCCCACAATTATCAAACTTAATAACGATATCACCATTACAGAAACACTAATCATACCTGCTAACAAAGATATTACCTTAACAAGTAGTTTGTTCAAATTTTACAAGTTAATCGGTGCCTCTGGTGTAGATACTCTAACTGTTGAAGGTAGTGGAGTGTTGATATTGGATGGTATAATTGTAACACATAAAAGTAATTCCGGTAGGGGTGTATATGTTTCTTCTGATGGTACCCTTATTATGTATGGTGGAGAAATTTCTGATAACATAGTTGTAACCCAATTGGCTTCTAATGGTCAGATATATGGTGGTAATGGTGGTGGTGTGTACAACGCTGGTATTTTTGAGATGCATGGCGGTAAGATTTCTAACAACACAGCTTATCCTGCCTTTAGCACTCATGACACTAGTTTTGGTGGTGGTGTGTACAACATTGGCACATTTAGTATGTCTGGTGGTGAGATTTCTAATAACACAGCTGCTACTTTTGGTGGTGGTGTGTGTAACCGTGGCACATTTAATTGGCATGGTGGTATGATTTCTGGTAACACAGCTGTAAATGGTAAAAATGTATATCCCGACGACGGGAATAGCGGTGGGTCTTCTAATGGCAATGGTGGTGGATCCTCTAACGGCAATAACGGATCATTTGGTGGTAATAATAGTGGTGGACCATCTGATGATGGTGGATTGTCTGGTGGTGAATCATCTATGGGTAATGGTGGAACATTTACTGGTGCTGGTTTTGGTGCGTGGGATATTGTGGTTATTTGTGTGGGTGTTGTGGTTGTAGTGGTGGGTGTTGTTGTGGTAGTCATGCTTTTTTATTTACAAAAGAGAGTGGGTCGTGTAGAGGAAAAATTGAACATATATGTTGATGGTTAAACTGTGTGTTGGTTTTACCGTTTTTGTGAGTTAATGCTTTGTATCTTACTTGTGGTGTTGAAAATTATTTTTGTGTTTAGTAATTATTCTAATTCTAGGTTGATGTTTTTTGGTAGAAAAGTTAATAGTTTTAGTACAAGTTCTTCTCGGTGTTCTAGTATGTCTTGTCTTTTTTTGTTTTTTGTTTTTTCTTCTTGAGAGAAGCAGTACAGTAGATCTACGAGTTTGTTTTGTGTTTGTTTTTGTGTTAGTCGGTAAACGGTTTCTTCAATAGCTTGGTTTAATGCTTTGGTGCAGTTTGTGCGTCCAAGTTTTCGTCCTAATACCGTGAAAGTAACTATTGAAGTTACATATTCGTCTGCTAGTATGTCTTCGAAAAGAGTTTGTATGCGGTCGCGGAAATGAAATTCATATTGTTGCCAGATAAATGAGTGGACTAGCATGCGAATTAGTGTTTCTTTTGTTGTATTGGTGTTGTCTGTTTTTGATATGTAGAGGCTGATTTCTAAGGGGTTGTCTTCTTTTAGGTTGCCATAGCGGGTTTGGGCTGTTTTTTTGTAGAGTAACACAAGGATGCCTTTTTCTTTAGAGGTGCTTGTGAAGGTGTCCCCGCATATGTCTTCTATTTTTCGTAAAATTTTTGGACCGCTGTTTTTCCAAATTTTTTCGTAGTATTCTTTTTTCTTTGTAAGCCAGAGGCGGTCGTTTTTAGTTTGTCCTGTTCCAATTTTAAATGTTATGGACGGGAAATCGTCTATTGCTCTACACCTTGTAGAAGTATTACGTTGTATGTAATTTATTTCTTGTTCTCCATTAGGGCTGGCAGGTTTTCCTTTCAAATATGCCGGAAATCGTTCAAGCTTTTTGATGTATATATCTGCATGTTAGCAAGCGTTAAGTATCTCTCCTGAGGCATTAAAATTATTATAGAGGAAGTTAACGATGTCTGAACATTTCGCAAAAAAATGGGACCAGAAAAGTGATGATAATTCATTTATAAATTCAATTAACCAGACAATTAAACCCCAGCAACCCTTAAAGCCAAGACTGGACATGGCAACCAGAAAACTTGACGTGCAAATCAGCCGTTTAGATCAAACAAGCGAACGGTTTATACAAAAAGACCGGGCTTTATTTACAAAACTTGTAGACGCCTACCAACAACATGACATGGCCCATGCAAATATTTACGCAACTGAATTGGCCGAAATGCGTAAAATGTCAAAAATCATAATGAACGCCCGACTTGCACTTGATCAAATAAACTTGAGAATAAAAACTGCAAGTGAACTAGGAGATGTGGTAGCTATGCTTGGTCCCTGTATTGGTGTACTCCGTAGCGTAAACTCTGGGTTAGGCGGTATCTTGCCAGCAGCAGAAAATGAACTTGGTGAAATCGGTAACATGCTAAGCGGTTTAATGCTAGAAGCAGGAACAAACAGTGGAATGTCTCTTAACTTTAACACAGTTAATGAAGATGCCGCAAAAATCCTCTCTGAAGCCGCTGTAGTTGCAGAACAAAAAATCGGCGCAAGTTTCCCAGACTTGCCCCCAGGAATGCCAACAGGCACAACCGCAAATAAAACAGAAACCTAAAGGTAACCAACACTTACCTTTTTTCAATGTGGTTACTTGAGCTAAAATAGGTGGCAAAGTTCACTTACGGTCATCAAATAATTTGTTTTTCTTTTCCTAATAACTTAATTATGCAACACCAAAATATCAACTACACTGCGCTATTGTCCACGTTGGGGTATCTACCTAGTAGTACTCTAAACCCGCTTTCTCTTGCTATAATTGTGCAGTTACCAAAAGTTTCCTCAAATAAAGCTGGAAACAGCTTTACGCCAATTTTGGAACGAATAACCATCTCAAAAGCACCTCCCGGGTGCATGATTTTTGGTGCTTCTGTAATGATTGCTTTTACCGTTTCCATGCCTGCGCTTACCGGTGGATTAGATAGTATGCAATCAAATTTTAAGTCTTCTACAGGTTCATATAAGTGGCCACATAGCACCTGGGCATTAGCAATTCTATTACGTTCAATATTCTTTTTTGTTAAACTAACCGCTCGTGTATTAACGTCTGTCATGTAGATCTGTAATTTAGAATTAAACCCTGCAGCGGCAATGCCAACTGCGCCATATCCACAGCCGATGTCTAGTACCAAGCCGGATTGAGGAAGAATCATAGATTCAATAAGTAATTGTGTCCCGGTGTCAATGTGTTTTTTAGAGAAAACACTTGAAGCTGTTAGGAATTCAAAATTTTTACCCCAAAATTTAGCTCGTATTAGGCCATAGTTGGTTTCAGATTTTGGAGTAGAGGAAAAATAGTGGTCGTTGGCATGTGTTGTTTTATTCTTTGTCATTGTCGTTACCGGTTTTCCAAACTTTCGGGTAAGTGCCTCTTGGCATTAACACCCGTTCTGGTTTTGCGACAATACCGTGTTCAAGGTCTAAAATTTGCTCTGTAGGTTCAACAGCTTTTGAAAGCGTGATAACTTCGCCTTTAAGGGTCATAACTGCCGTTAAGGTGTCTTTTTGAATTCCTGTCTCAACTGTTACAACGCCTGGCGCTGTAAGGCTCGCACCATGGCATAATGCATCGACGGCTGAGTCTCGTACCGTGATTTTTGGAATTAACTCAAGTGCTGATTCCATTGGTTGGATAAACTTGTGTAAAATTTGTGGATCCTTCTTTGTTTGGTATTCGCCAAACCAGTAAGCTATATCATGTAAATTCACAAATGTTGGGCTATTTTCTGTAAAGGGCCCTGCACGTGAGCGTCTAAGCTCCTGCATGTGTGCACCAACCCCTAAAATTTCGCCAATGTCATAGCAAAGTTTACGAATATATGTTCCACCTTCACAGCCTACTTTAAAAAGTACATTGCGTCCATCCATTTCGATAAACTCGTTATAGTAAATGCGTCTTGTACGGATTTGGCGTTTAACTGAAGATCGCAGAGGTGGGCGCTGATAAATCAAATCCTCGAATTCAGCTAAAACCTGACAAACACGATTTTCCTCTACATTACCGTGAAGTTTCATAACACAAATGTATTCTTTACCTGTGTAAAGAAGGGCCTGCACAATTTTCGTAGATTCCTCTAAGGTGACAGGTAACACTCCAGTCACTTGAGGATCTAAAGTTCCTCCATGGCCAATGGAGGCCAATTTTAAAATTTTCTTTGTCCATGCGGCAACTTCATGACTTGTTGGTCCAGCTGGCTTGTCAAGGTTGATTACGCCATATTTTATGTACTCTTCTGCTGGACGCTCAGAGGGCTTATGACCAAACTTGGGGTTAGTTCTATCCTCTGTTTTTGTCAAGACGTCACGTCTAGTTTCCCATGGAGGACTGGTTTTTGGCATTAGTAATAGTGCTCTCCTTCTTGAGTTGAAAGAAAAAGATGTAATTGAGGTAATTAAAGTTTGGATTCAAAATTAAGCTTTCATTAACTCTGTTTTGCCAGCGGCTTCCAAGGCTTGAGTTACTTCCTCATCTGAGGCACCACGTTTAACTTCAACTTTGTCTTCAAGAGGTGAAACATGATTTAAGTTAACTCTTCGTCTTTTGATTCCACTGAGTTTCTTTGGTCCAGTTACAAGAATGAAACTTTTATCCATCATGTCAATGATAACGCATTTTTTGTCTTGTTCTCTACCGACTTGTTTAACGCATATTCTTCCGACTTCTATAGCAGGCACTTATTTAGCCTCCAATCTAACTCAATAACAAGGTAGGCTATTTAAGTTTGACATAGCTCTGTAACTAAACAAGCTACAAATTACCCTCACTTTTAAACAGCTATAACAGTGTACCCTTTCATGGACTATGCATTGTGTAATGTCAACAATGAAAAAGCATTTGCATTGTTTGTGTTGGCAAGTTCTGACGTATTTGTTATAATAGTATAAAACGCTGCTACTGATGATGGAGCCTGCAAATTTGCCCTTATAATCTCCATTTTGATGCCGACCTCGTTGTTATTTCTATCCTTATACAGATGTGTTTTTATCCGTCGGAATATATTGCATGCAACTCAACGTCAAGAACTATCCTAAATGTCTAAGGCAAATCATGTCGGTAGTCAGCATGACAAACTGTAAGCTTGAATCTGGTGGTTTAACTGCTAATGAAGTTAAGGCCCTCCAGTTAAAGTATGGGAAAAATGAGCTTTCTCCACAGAAAAAGGATAGCTTTGCAAAAAAGGCATTGCATACTCTATGTGAGCCAATGTTTTTGCTATTAATCATCGCTGCCATAATATACTTTATTCTTGGTGAGCCACGTGATGGAGCGATAATGCTCATTTTTGTCATTGTCATAATTAGTATTGACATTGTCCAAGAATGGAAAACTGACAAAACCTTAAATGCTCTAAAAGACCTATCCGCCCCTTATATCAAAGTCATACGTGACAGAAAAGAAATCCAGATTGCAAGTATCGACCTTGTTCCCGGCGATGTCATGATGATCTATGAGGGTGTAAAAATTCCCGCTGATGGTTTTGTAATAAGTTGTAACGATTTACGTGTTGATGAATCCTCATTAACTGGTGAGGCTGAAGGAGTTTGGAAAGTTTCGACAGAAACTTTAGACAAATCGCGTGATGATAGTTATTGGCGTAAGGATTACTGTTATGCTGGAACGCTTGTAATACAAGGCTCAGCAATTGTATGTGTCGATAAAATTGGCAAAGCTACCGAGTACGGTAAAATCGGAGTCAACGTAGCTGAGGCTCCAGAGGAAAGTACTCCTCTTCAAAAACAAACGGGTAGTATTGTTAAATTAAGTGCTGGTATTGCGGCTGTTTTATTTGCGTTAGTGAGCGTGGTAACTTGGTTTAACATTCCTGATCACATATTTCAAGATAGGCTTATTGAAAGCATACTCTCTGGTATCACGTTGGCTATGGCTATGATACCTGAAGAGTTTCCTGTCATTTTAACGGTGTTTCTTTCAATGGGTGCATGGCGATTAGCAAAGAAAAAATCATTGGTGCGTAAACTGCCGTCTGTTGAAACCCTTGGCGCAGTATCAGTGTTATGTGTGGATAAAACTGGAACTATCACGATGAACCAAATGACTGTGCAAGAAATTTGGGCAACGGATGGTGATAAGGAACATCTTTCTGAAATGATGGGGCTTGCCTGCGAAACCAACGCCTATGATCCCATGGAGAAGGCCATGCTTGACTACTGTGAAAAGCTAGGTATTAACAAAAAACACCTTTTTGGTGGCAAACTAATTACTGAATATGCCTTTACAGATGAGCTAAAAATGATGGGCCACATCTGGCATCACGACGGCGAAATAATCATAGCCGCAAAAGGCTCTCCAGAACGTATACTAACCATTTGTCAACTAACCGATAATGAGCGAGCATTAATTGAAAACAAAATGCGTGAAATGAGTAAACAAGGTCTGCGAGTTATTGCTGTAGCAACAACTAACCTAAATAGCGAGTCCGACATACCTAAAAACATCACAGACTGTTCTTTAACATTCTGTGGATTAATTGGGCTTGTCGATCCCCCTAGGGAATCAGTTAAAAACGACATAGCTATTTGCAATAAAGCTGGCATCCGAGTTGTTATGATTACAGGCGATAGCGGTATAACCGCTGCAGCCATTGCAAAACAAATCGGTATGACAAATTATGACAACATAATCACAGGCGATATGCTTGAAAAAATGACTGACAATGAATTACGCGAAAGCGTCAAAACCGTCAGCATATTCTCCCGTGTCATACCCGAACATAAAATGCGCATCGTCAAAGCGTTTAAAGACAACGGCGAAATAGTCGCAATGACTGGCGATGGTGTGAACGATGCACCAGCATTAAAATACGCTGACATAGGCATAGCCATGGGCAAACGTGGAAGCGAAGTATCCCGTGAAGCCGCAGACCTAATTCTTATGAACGATAATTTCTCTACCATAGTAGATACAGTAAGTGACGGACGCCGAATTTACGATAATATCCGCAAAGCAGTAGGATATGTTTTTACCATTCACATACCCATAGCACTAATCTCCTTACTTGCTCCATTGTTAGGTATATACTCTGCAAGTTTAATGCTACTTCCACTACACGTCGTCTTGCTTGAATTAATTATCGACCCAACATGTTCTATTGTTTTAGAGCGACAACCCGCAGAAACAAACATCATGGAACGCAGGCCACGAAACCCAAAAGAAAAATTACTAAACGCAAAAACATTAACTAAAAGCGTCATACAGGGTATAGCAATATTTGCAGTATCATTCGGTATTTACTATTTCACATTATCACAAAACCCAGATAATGCATCGGTGGCACGATCTATGGGACTTGCCATTATAATGCTTGCCAATTTGTTTTTAGTTCAAGTCAACAGCTCCGACAGAGATAATATCATCACTTCAATCAAACGTTTATCTAAAGACAAAATCATGTGGGCCGTAAACATCTTTACCCTGTTAGGACTATTCCTTATTTTATACACCCCTCTAAATGAATTCCTAAAACTTGCCCCCCTGTCAGCAATACAAATTTTAACTGTTTTAGGCTTAGCAGCAGCATCAGTGTTATGGTATGAAATAGTAAAATTGATACAGAAAATCCACCAACAAAACAAACAGACTACAACACAAAGAAACAACACCTTTTACTCTACAAAATCACCCAACAACAAAACCTCAACATCACAAAACACCTAACCAAGTCACGGTCATTTGAATATGACACTGCTTTAACATTGTAGAAACTAAACAGAAGAACACAAAGACCACAAAGGAGTTTTTTTAATCTTGCAATTAACTGACAAGCAATCCAAATACCATTATGTCTGCAAACTGTGAATTTTTTACTGATCTTACAAAAATAAGACAACTGATTTCCTTCAATTACTAACAAGAAAAAAAGCAGTTGATAGCAAAAAGCTTAATTGTGTAATAAGAGAATAAGACAACAATTGCCGTCAATAAAGGGGCAGTCCTAGCAGACTTAGCAAGATAAAAGCTCAAGTGGTTTAAAATTGAACCAGTTATGCTGAATTATCAAGCCGCCCTTTCTTCAACGGCAGCCGCTTATCTCTTACCAACTTTATAAATAATAACAAGAGTACTTTTAAGTTTTTCTAAAAAAACAAAACCTTATAACTCTTATCATCCTGGTTGATGTTTGATAAATCATTTTGTATGTTATTACCCTTCAAGTTAATTGAATATGTTAAACAACAAATTGTGGGAAAATGTTAGGTCATGAATCTTTTTACCGTTTCATACATGACGCTGGTACCAAACACCAAGTTGTCAATTGATATGCGTTCATCTATACCATGTTCACGTTTGATGTATTTACCGTTCACTGGCGACTCAGTATGCATTGGGTGAAAACCATAGCAAATGCTGCCAAGTTCGCGATAGAATTTTGAATCGGTGCCACCACACATCAAAGTAGGGGTTACAATACAATTAGGCTCAAATTCATGGAGAACCTCGATTATAGTTTGGTAAAGAGGTGTTTGCATCGGCGATTCAGTACCGTTATGAACCTGCAAAAGCTCGGTTTGCAACTCATCAAGTCCAGCTTCAGTTAACAACCCCCTAAACAGCACCAATGTGCTGTCAACAGTCTGTCCTGGCAAAATCCTGCAATCAAACGTTACCTCACACTCGCTGGGAACAATATTGATCTTTACGCCTCCTGACACCATAGTTGGAGTTAGAGTTAACTGAATTCTTGGACGAATTTCTTCGGCAAGAGGTTCACCCCGAGCAGCTAAATCATCAAGAATCTGCATGCTTCTCTCCGGATGCTCCAATAACTCTTCAAATGACCTTTTAAGTTCGGGACTTTTTTCAATAATCATTTTTAGGTAAGTCTTTACGGTTGAACTATAGCTGATTTCAGGTTTGTAGTTGCAAAACTTTTCTATGACCCGACTGATTGAATTAATAGCATTAACTGCAGTGTTTGGCATGGAACCATGTCCCGGTTTGCCCTGAGCTTTAAGTTTGAACCATATTACGCCTTTTTCAGCGGTGTTTATTGTAAAAATGTTGCCGTTTTTAGTTGGAATTGAAGCACCACCGCCCTCGTTAAGCACATAGTCTGCCATTAATTTTTCGCGATGATGTTTAAGAAGCCAGTCAACGCCATCAAGGCCCCCTTTCTCCTCATCAGCTGTAGCCGCTAACAACACATCACCTTTTAGTTTAATACCTTGGCGTTTAAGCAGCTTTAGGGTCATGACTTCTATAGTGGTCATGCTTTTCATGTCCAGTGCACCTCTTCCGTAGATAAAACCGTCTTTTACCATGCCGCTAAACGGAGGTACGCTCCATTCAGTTGGGTTGGCAGTAACAACGTCAAGATGAGAGAGCAAAAGTAAACTTGGGCCTTTTTTTGTGCCTTTTAAGCGTGTAATTAGACTGCCTCTTGATGGTTTTGGCTCCATAATTTCGCATTCAATGTCATCTTTGTTTAATTCTTGCTCTAAGAACTGGGCTGCAAGTGTTTCATTGCCGGGTGGGTTAGTTGTGTTTATTTGTATAAGTTTTTGCAGTAGCTCGCAAGCTTCACTGCATATCTGAGGTGTTAATTGGATAGGCATATTGGCTGTGGCTTCCTTGATTGAACTTAATGGGGTAGTACTCATAAGCATTGTTGTTATTTCCCTTAAAACAGTGTCGTTTTCTTCAAAATAAAACAACGATGTTTATATAGCATGGCAAAAAATGCATAAGAGCAATAAGTTGATTCCTATGAAAGACCTTAAACCAATAGACTACAAGCTTCTCTTTGAGTTAATGAGAGACTCACATAGAAGTGACAGACAACTTGCCAAAGCTTTAGGCGTATCTCAACCCACCGTGACAAGAAGACGAGCGATGCTCGAAGAAAACTTCATCGAGGGTTACACTGTCATTCCGAAGTTTGGACAAATCGGTTTTGAGATTGCAGCCTTCACATTCCTTAAAAGCAAACTAAAGCAGAAAACAGGTCAAGAAAAAGAAGATACACTTAAAAAACTTAAGGAATGGTATCTTAAGCAGCCAAATGTTATCTTGTTTTTAGATGGACGAGGTATGGGCTGGGATGCAGTGTGCCTTTCACTTCACGAGAATTATCCAGGCTTTTCAGAATTTATACGTTCTCATGACTCTGAACTTGCTGACTGGGTAGTTGAAAGCCAAACGTTCCATTCAGACTTAAAATCAGGACTAGTTGTTAAGCCGTTCCATCTTAAATACTTGGCTAACTCAAAGTGAAAAAGGGTTCAATAGCAACAGCTATTAAACCTAAAAATATTTTTTTTATTTTCATTACTTAATCAAAATTTCTTCTTTTTCAAAGCTTTCTTTAAAACCTTTTTAGGAAGCTTTGGTTTTTTTACTCTTTCAGCATCTGCGGTCATAACTCATCAATAACTAATATTGTGAGCATCTGCTTTAAAATTTACGTGGAGAAGAATAAACCCAAAAAACAGTGGGTTTGTTTATTCTTCAACCATGATTAAGGTTAATGTGGATCTGACTTGTTTGATGTTGCGGATTTTGTGAGATATGGCTTCTTTCATTTCATCCATTGTGTTAGAGTGGACTTTTACGATTAAGTCGTAGACGCCATAGGAAACATAGGCTTCTTCGACAATGTTGATTTCTCGTAGTTGTTTTAGGACTGGCTCTTCGGCGCCAGATTCCACGTTAAGCAAGACATAGGCTCTTGGCATTATTGTTCTCCTTTTACACGTATATGCTGTATGGTAATTAAAGATTTTTACCTTATAAAGTAAATTTTGGTATCAAATAGAAAATTTAAGTTAAAAAATTTTATGGTTTTAACGTTTTTTTGTAGTCGTTTATCATTTGGTCATGTTCAAATGCAAGTGGGTTGGGCAGTTCATTGAGGTTGAAAGATCTGATTTCTTGAACTTCGCTGTCTTGTTTTACGGTTTGACCGCCGACAACTTTTACCACAAAACATGCAGGATAATAATCATAATCAATTCCTTCCCTAAATCCATGTTCATGATAGTCTCCGATTTTGTGGATAATTTCTACGTCAAGGTCCGTTTCTTCTTTGACCTCTCGGATACAGGTTTGCTCATCGGTTTCACCTAGTTCCTTTCTGCCACCTGGTAGTGCCCAATATCCTTTAAATGGTAAAGTGTCGCGTTTGATAAGTAAAATTTTATCTTGAGGATAGGGGATAATTGCTGTTGCAGTTTTACCGCTGTACTTTTTCATTTGTATGCCTCTATGTTGTTAATTTGTATATCCAATTAATAACTAGACTTATTACAAAGATAATTATTCCTACAAAAACCACTATGGGACCAGGAAACGGTAAGTTAAAACCAAAAGTGCTCCATAGCAGCACACCGAAGAATGCTGCTACTGCGCCGAAAATTGAGCTTAAGACTGCGTATTTTGCCATGTTTGCGCTAATAATTTTTGCAGCTATAGCTGGTACAATTACCAGAAAACCCACAAGCAGTGTCCCAACGATCTGTATGCCTACTGCTACAACTACTGAAACTAGACACAAGTACAGCAGGTTTGTTTGGGCAACCTTGATACCTTTTGATACGGCGAGGTCTTCGGAAATCATTGCTAAAACTAGTCGATTATAAATCAGCTTGGTTAACAGAATGGCGGTAATTGATATGGCTATTGCCGCAGTGGCTCCGATTAGTGATACTTGTGAGATGTCGCCAAATAAAGCGGCCTCAAGTGCATCTAAATCATCTCCATAGAGTAATATTCCTATTGCTAAGGCAAGGGTGAACATTGCACCTACTAGTGCTTCGAAGCTGATTTTTGTTGTGCGTTGGATATGCCAGATTATAACTGCTGATATAAATAGAAATGCAAAGGCGCCAATGTAAGGATTGAAGTTAAGTGTTATTCCTATAGCTAAGCCTGGTAGGGCAACGTGTGAGAGAGCATCACCTACAAGGGCCATCTTTTCTAAAACCATAAGAGACCCAAGGTAGCCAGCGGCTATCCCGACAAAAACTGCAACTACCAAGCTGTAGATGATTGTTAAGTCTATGATGTTAATCCTGTTCTCCTTTGATTGTTTTAACACATACGGGTTCGCCATAGATTAACTTCTGTGTTGTTGACTTGGCGATTTCAGTGGAAGGGCCGTAAAAAGTGATGCATTTATTGATTGCTAATAGGGTGTCTGTGTATTTTTGTACTATGTGTATGTCATGGGTTATAAGGAAAATTGTCATTTCTCTTGCTTTTTTTAACTCGTTAAGCATACGGTATATGGGCTCTTCACCGTCTATATCAACACCCGTGGTAGGTTCATCTAAAAGCAGCACGTTAGGGTTATCGTTTAGTGCCCATGCGATTAGAATTCTGCGTAATTGACCGCCGGAAATTACTCCTAAGCGTTTGTTTAAAATGTTCTCATCTGTTATCCTTACAAGTTTTAGTAATTCTATTACATCTGTGTCTTTTCCCATGGAGAGAAATTCTTTAACTGTCATGGGCATGTCTGAGACTGAAACATTTTGCGGCACATAACCAATGCGCGTTTTTTCTATCCATTCAACTTTGCCCGTGTATGGTAAACGGTTAAGCAGTGTGCGTAGTAACACGGATTTTCCTGCGCCGTTAGGTCCTAAAATTGCCAAAGTTGCACCTTTTTTAACATTAAAACTTAGATTACTAAGTATGATTTGATTTTGAAGTGTTACATTTAACCCTGTTACTTTTAAGCTGTATTGATCGTTTTCGGCCACTGATTAGCACCAAAATTATTGCTTAACTGTAACTAATGGAAACGAGCTTTATACATAAGTTTTTTTGAAAACAACTCTTAAAAAGTAAGCTCATTGGCGTTAAATGCTGTCAAGACCGCTTGATAATCTGATTCTGAGAGCCAGCCTTCCTCTTTTAGTAGGCATAATCCGTCTTTAAGAGGTGTTTTCATATATAAGATGCTGTTTTTTTGTGCTAACGTTTCTATTTGTGTTTTAAGCTCTGAGTTTGAAGCAGCTTCTAAACGCAGTTTTTCACCCAGAGATGAGACTGCCTTAAAGCGTTCATTGAGTAGGTCCTTGATTTTTGCCATTCCCAATGCTCCTTTAAGTTTAGATGAAAAACCTAAACTAGATACTAAGGCAGGTGAAAAAACAAAATAACGTTTAGCGTCTAAATCTGATCTATCATAGGCTGCTATGTAAAATGGAACATACATTACTGCATTATTTTTTAGTTCAGGAATAGATTCAACACTTAACTGCTCCATACCTGTTAAAAGTTTTTCTCGTTGAACAACAAGTTTATCTAGTTCCTCTAATACGGGCTGAGTTACCTCTTCAAGTTTAAGACTTTCCTGTTTGAAAAACTCTTTCCTCTCATCGCGCAAAACCTCCAATGCTACAATTGGTTGACGTTCAACTTGCACTTTTTCGTCAAACTCACGCTTTAACTTGGTAGCTTCACTTGCTTTCTGTTCTGCTAAAGCCTCAAGCTGTTTTTCAACTTTTTTATACTGCTTTTGAAGCTCATCTAACTCTTGTTTTTCCTTCTTAATTTTTTTCTTTAAACTAGACTCAGAGCGTTTATTACCCTTCTGTGCATGAACTTTTACCTGCTTACTATAACGCATAATGTTTACCTCTTTTTCTTTAAGGGTTTTTCCTATACGGCTCTTTTGTTTCTCAACTAGCTCCTTCTCTTTGCTTATGCTTTTCTCTAAACGCTCAACCTGCTTTTTGTATTCCTTAGATAATTTTTCAACTTTGGGATTAATTATTTCTTTTTGAGCTTTAATTTTAGCTTCCGCCTCTTCAGTAACCGCTTTAGACTCAAAATTAAACCCCTCAACATATCCCTTTGTGGTCTTAGAAATCAACCCTGTCAACTCTTTGAGTTTTTCTGTTTTTTCCCTAAATATCAATTGCAATGATTCAATCTGACTAACAATCGCCATTGCTTCTGTTTCTTTCAAAGCGGGCAAAAGCAAACCTATTGATTGACCATAAGCTCTAGTTGCTTCTTTACGGTAACTATTCAATTCACCAAGAAATGTGCTATCAGCAATTAAACCCTCGCAAGACAACTCTTTACTGTTTAGCGTCTGCTGGAAACTATCCTGATAACTAACTAAAAACTTGACGTACTTCTCACGAATTCTAAAGTTAGTTTCAAAATCTTCAATCATGAACTCTGTCTGCTGTGCCTCATAATACATCCAACTGTGACTAGTTCTGTTCAAGCCATCAAAAACGTAAGTAGAGCAATCTCTAACAATAAGCCAAAGCGGATACCCAACTTTTAGGACATAAGCACTTTTTTCTTGTTTACTATTTAACCCACTGTTTTTACGTTCCAGCTCAGAAAGAGTAAAAATTGCCGCTGCTTCAGCTTCACTACTAAATGGCTCTTTTCGACTCTCCGATTTGACGGCAAAAGGCAGAACAATTTGCTCAGGGACTGGCATAACTTTTCAAACAAATTATAACTCCCCTAATTTTTTAAAATTTGCCCTCCGATGCTCTTTAATTAAGTCAAAAAACCTTCTAAACCCCTATTGATCTAAAGTGTTTTGGACAATTTTCACAAAACCTTATTGTCAGCTAAGATTTAGACCTTTTTGCTGTTTCTGTTTTTTTGGTTTTTTGTTCTATGGTGAGCTTATGTAGTAAGGAATATATGTATCGTTTAGTCGTGTTAAATTAAGAGTTAGTGCAAGAGGCTCTATGTAGGTGTGGCTGTTATAGCGGTAATAGTTGCAGTATTAGCAACTGGGTTAGTGGTCAAGAAAGGACATCGGTAACATCATTATTTTTTTGTTAAACGTAAACAGCTGATGTGACCATTTTTTCATTGTGATGCTTATGGCGTATTTTTTCATAGTTTATGTTTTGCGGAGAGTATTTATGACTGTTAGTGTTAGCGTTCTTGGAGTGTGTTGGATAAAGTGATGCCTGTTATCCGTTTGGCGTTAAACAGTTCTTTGTATCCTGGGTTAAATTTTAATTTGGTTAAGTTGAGGGTTGGCTGTATTAAGAAAATGGGTGTGGCTTTGTTTTGTTTGGTGCTGTTATTATGTTCAGTGGTGATCGTGAGCTTTTCTACTGGTTTGGTGGATGCTCAGACAGGTTCCATTATAACTATTGCCTCTGATGGAAGTGTTAAGGGGACTGATCTGATTCAGCGAGAAGGGGACACTTACACTTTTACAGGGAATATTTTTGGTACCATAAAAGTTGAAAAGGATGGTATAACAATCGATGGTGATGGATACGCAATTAAAGGAAATGGAAACGGTATAAATCTGAAAAAAGATTCTACTGCTACTATTCCGTTTGCTTATGGCGATATAGTGGTGAAGAATGTGTACTTTTGTGACAATAGTTACATATTTGCTTCCTCTACTGGTAACAGTTTCACCAATAATGTCTTTGAAGGAGGTGGAATAGACATCAGAGAAGGCGGTGATAATAAAGGAAATGTAATTAAATATAATGTTTTCATTGATGGTAAACCGGCAATATTTGTAGATTATTCTATGGAGAATGTTGCAACTGAAAATGATTTCATTAATTGTATGGTGTTTCTTGCTATGTATGGTAGGCTTAATGTTGATGGGAATTATTGGAGTAATTATAGAATATTGTATCCTGATGCTAAAGAGATAGATTGTACAGGTATTTGGGATACGCCATACACTTATGAGAAAACCGGTGCGTTTGATTGCTCCTTTGTTGATTATAACCCTTCAGTGAATCCTATAAAGGGTGCTGGAGCTCCTGAGATTAATTCTGAATCAACTCCTGCTCCAACAACATCTCCAGTTGGAGATGCGCCGAAATCTTTTCTAACAGCAATAATAGCCACCGTTGTAGTGTCTATGGTTATTGTGAGCACCAGTTTACTGGTATACTTTAAAAAACGCAAATAACCTTCGTTTTAATGCATGTATAGTATTTGCTGTTTTTTGTGTTCTCTTAATAGTCTTTGGGTTAACAAATCAAAAAAGGTGGTGTTACCTAAGTGATGTGTTTTATGTTGTGGTATGTTGTAAGGAGTTGGTTTTTATCATGTTTTGTACGACGTGTGGGCGTAAAAGTGTTTACAAGTCGGGTTTTGTTAAGGGTGAGCAACGCTATAAGTGCAGAGAGTGTGGTAAGCAATTTGTACTAACTATGTATCATGGTAAAAACGAATTTTTTTCAAGTGCAGTATCTATTCTTTTACTGCCAGTGTCACTCTCTGATTTAGAGATAACAAACAGCATCAACCAAGTTAGGTTGTGTCGTTAAAAAATAGTTCTAACTTGGAAGTTGGTCCAGATTTTTTTAGAATTTCTGCGCATTTTTTAGGATCTAGCTCTTTAAACTCTAAACCCATAGTTGCCAGTGTCGCTTGTACATCTTTGCCTAGGTTAGGTGCAACTAGGACTCCTCGGATTTGTCTGTCAGCTTTTAGTTTTATAGCTTTAATGTATTTGGCGAGTTGTGTTACTGCCTCTTTGGTTGCAGTTTTACGTTTAACCTCAATTACAACTAGTCTGCCTGTTTTGTCCATGCCATAGACATCAACAAATCCGGGGTCAACTTTTTTCTCCCAACTAATTGGTTTAAAGCCCTCCTCAATTAATTCGGGCCTAAGTAGGATCGCTCTGTGCATGTCTTCTTCACTGGCGTTAAGAATGAAGTCACCTGCATCAAGTAGCGTTATGGATGTGGCTGTGTAGATTTTTGTGAATTGGACTTTGACGTTTTCTTTGGGTTTTTGGCGAACTGCATGAACTTCGAGCATGTCTTCTTTTATTTGTGCATGAAAAGCGCTGCCTGAGGGTTGCCAGTTAACAGGTTCATAACCGGTTGGGCGATGAACAAGCAGACTGCCATCTGATTTGATGATTAACAGGCGTTCACCTAACTCCAGTTTTGAGCTTGCTCTTCCTATGTAGTCAACTTTACAGTTGCCTGTAATGATTAAGGTTCTTCTTTGAACAAATGCTTTTTCAATTAAAATCTTTGCTTCTTCAAGTACAGGCTCTACAAGTGTTGAGAGTTTAGTGTTTAATTGCTGCATTATAATGTTCGCCTGTAGTAGACAAGCGACCGGTACATAAAAATTTTTGAAAAAATTTCGTTTTTACCAATGAGTAGATGACTGGTGTGATAACTTGCTGAGCAGATTATTTGTCGCCATATTTTGTATTCGATCTTCATTATTCATTCATAATTGCCGAAAATATTAAATCATAATTCATCTCCACATAACATTGCCTTGGTCAGACTGGTACTGGAACCGTCAGTGGACTGTGAACTACATAGCAGCGGCATACGCGACGTTAACGAACACAGTCAAATTGAGCAACCGAGGATTTGTCTGCTTTTTATGTTAAAGGAAATTGTGAATCTGGCAGTCTGGTTTTGAAAATGTCTCAGGGTAATGTGGAAAAAGAAATTGATCTTTCCAGCAATGATGGTGAAAAGGTTGATATGGACAGTTTTTGTGCGGGATTGATAAAACTGGTGCTTACTACAAAATCCGCAAAAAACCTGAAGGTAATAATCAGTTGGCGTAGGTAAAAAATATTGGGTCTTAGGCTCTACTTTGGTATTTTTAACTAGCGCACTTTACCTCTCAATCTTCCCTTAATTGGAAATAGCGAAATAATTTTGGGATATGATAAATTAACTTCAATAAGCGAAAACTTAAAAATGCCTGCTTGGTATTTAAAAACCGTAAGAGTGGGGTATCGATGAAGAGTGGCAATGTTTTTGTGAGTATGCAAAACGTGACTAAAAAATACCATGATTTGTATGCTTTACACAATGTCTCGCTTGATATAAAAGAAGGCGAGGTGTTTGGCTACATTGGTCCAAATGGTGCAGGAAAGACAACTACCATGAAAATTCTCGTGGGACTAATAAGCGATTTTCATGGAGAAGTCAAAATCGGCAGCCACAAAATGCCTAATCAAAGAAATGAAATTCACAAATTACTGGGTTATCTTCCACAGAATGTAGCATTTCAAGAATGGCGAACAGTTAAAGACTCGTTGAAAATATTTGGAAAACTCTCAGGTCTCGATGATCAAGAAGTTGAAAAACGAGTTCCAGAAGTTCTTGACTTATTAGATCTAACTACAGTCTGTGACAAAAAAATTTCAAAACTATCAGGTGGAATGACACAAAAAGTGGGGCTAGCTCAAGCATTACTTCACGGTCCAAAACTTTTGATATTAGATGAGCCTTTAAACGGACTAGATCCATTAAGTCGTCAAACGTTCAAAGAAATTGTCAAAAAACTTTCCAACAAAGGCACAACAATTCTTTTTTCATCCCACATCTTAAGTGATGTACAAGACGTAGCAGACGTAATCGGGATTCTAAATCATGGAAAACTTTTACAATTTGGTTCTCTAAACCAATTAAAACAAGGCCTTTCTGCCCCTAAAACCGTTGAAGTGCTGCTATCAACCCCAAGCAACCGATGGCAAGAATTAGGCAAAATAAAAGGTGTCCAATCAATTGAACAAACGAATCCTGGTAAAATTATCCTTACCCTTCAGTCTGAAGTTGACCCTGACGATGCTATAAACCGTATTGGTAAAGTCATAATAGACTTAGGCATGAACATTAGGGGCATATCACTGTTGTCGCCATCTATTGATGAAATTTATATAAATTATATTCAAGGAGGTCAGGCTCAATGAATTTATTCAACCTCTATAAAGACGAATTAAGAGGGTTTTTTAAATCTAAAATCATGGCTTTCTTATGGATTGGTTTACCAGTTTTGGTGATCATATTTCATTTTCTACAAAACACGAGTACTGATCAAACGATTCCTTTCACATGGCTCTCTGCTTTGATAGTTTCCAGTATTGGCGGAACGCTTTCAGCTGTTATGCTCTCGGTTTCTATAATTAATGAAAAAAGTCGACATGTCTATGAGTTGTTTTTGATTCGACCCGTAAAGCGGTATGAGATTATGTTAGCAAAGTTTCTTGCGGTCTATTCATGTGTTGCAGTGGCTTCGCTTATAGCCATATCTTTTGGTATGGTTTCTGATTGGGTGACGACAGGGACGATTTCCCATGCTGTGCTCAGTAGTGCAGGGGAATCTTTGGCGATAAGTCTATCGATGATTGCGGTGTCTTGCTCGGCAGGTGTGCTTATAGGTCTTGTTTCACCGTCAATTATTGTGGGAGCAATTTTAGTTATTTATGGTGGAAATAGTCTGTCGGTAATTCCGTTGATTCCAAACATGCTTGAGGTAGCAGATGCGGCTGTTTTTACCATTGGATTATCAGGTATAGTAACGCTCCTATTGCTTGCGGTAGCTGTCATATCATTTAACAGAAAGCAATTCTAATATTTACAGCACTTACCTTAATTTCCCTAAATTATTCTTTTTTGATCTCTAACACGGAATTTAAGTTGAGACTAATTGCAAAATATGGCCTAGTGAATAACCTGAAACCAATAACAAGTCTTCGTTGCGGAAGTAATTTTGGGAAATGATAGCTAGTTTGAAGTGGTAAAGAAAGCAAGTTATCTTCCAAAACAGTTAAGTCCATATGTTGCAAAATTTGTTTAGTGAACCATTTGAGTAGTTGGAGTAAAAAACGTTCGGTAGCAAGCCGTTATAATATTACCTCAGAGAGTTATGATGAGCAATATGCTCAAGAGCAGGCGGCGAAGTATAAGGCAGTCAAAAGCGTATTAGAATCGTCCTTTAATGATGTCGTTTTAGATGTTGGTTGTGGTAGTGGGCTCTTCTTTTCTCATGTGGCGTGTAAAGTTCAATCGGTTGTAGGTATTGACATTTCTCATAAATTGTTGCTTAAAGCTAAAGCTCATGCTAAATCACTCTGTAATGTGCATATCGTTCAGGCAGATGCTGATCATTTGCCCTTTAAAAACGTCGTTTTTGATGTTGTTTTTTCTTTTACGATGCTTCAGAATATGCCTGATCAAAAGAAGTCGCTGCTTGAGTTTAAACGGCAAACTAGAGCAGGTGGTAAACTTGTGGTTACAGGGTTGAAGAAAGCTTTTGAATTAACCGCGTTTTTGGATCTGTTTGAGGTTGCCCATATGAGATTGCTTGAGTTTGTAGATGATTCCAACTTAAAATGCTACATTGCCATTGCGGAAGTTTAACTGCTTAGCATCGGCATCATCAACTATCAATTGTCATCTGCAGACGCTTCTGTTAACGTGTTTATTCTGTTGATATGTCTTTTATAAAGCCTTAGTGCAACTGTATCTGGGGAGTTGATTCTATCAAAGTTGAGTGTGGATGTGGTGTAAGTTGAATTGAAACTGGTTGATTTAAAATGGTAAACGTGGGTTTTGTGATATGTCTGTTGGATGTTTAAGCGAAGTGACATTGTTGAATATGATTATATTACTAATATTTTTTGTTTTATTTCTTTAATCCTTTTTAAAATGTTTTTTTGTTTGAAGTTTCATGTTTGAGCTTGTGTTTTTATCAGGCAATATTTATATCAAAAGTCTATCCAATAAAACGTCATAGAACTGTTGGGCTTAAAAGAAGTCAAGATTCTTTGGGGGTAAAATGATGCCATACAAAAGTTCAAAGCAAGACTTGCCTAATGCTTTAACGTTAGAATGGGCTTTACAGGTAAAAAATTACAAGTTAACACTTGATAAACAACGTTGTGTTGGCTGCCAAATTTGCTGTTTAGCTTGTCCCAAAGAGGCTGTTAGCGTTGAAAAGCAAAAAACTGACGAAAAAGTGTCAAAACTAAAGGTCGATATAGACTTAGCTAAATGTAATTTTTGCGGCATATGTGATGTAACCTGTCCTTATGGAGCAATTAAAGTAACCGTAAATGGCGTCCATAACTTGGCTCTTATAGCAAAAGAAAGTTATCCAAAAATTAACCGAATAATTACTTTAGACGCTAAAGAATGTCCCAAAGACTGTTCTGAATGTGAAGCAGCCTGTCCCCTGAAACTGATTAAAGTATCTAAAATAGGGTTTGACGGAAAACCGATAAAAAATATTAATGAGCTTTCTCCAACAGAAAAACGGCGTATTAAAGTCAACGTAGACATCCAAAAGGATTACTGTCCAACATGTAAAATATGTGAAGACAGATGTCCCCCAAAGACTTTAAAGGTTACAAAAATTTTTGAAGGTAACATAACTATAGATCCTGATAAATGTCTCTCTGGTTGTCATTATTGCGTAGATGTTTGTCCCATATCTGGTGTTATGGTGGTTAATGTAGATGGAAAGGTTGACATTGTTAAGTCTTACTGTACCTATTGTGGGGCCTGCAAAATAGTTTGTCCAGTAGAGGAGGCGTTAACAGTTAGACGTGTTAAAGTTGCACATGAGCATGTTCGTTCAGGTGCATGGAATAGGGCGTTGGAGCGGCTTACAAGTAAAGCGGATGAGGTAAAAGTGCTTAAAGCGGTTGCTTCTTTAAAGAAGCGAGATATAGTGATTAAACGATTGCGGGATGAAGTAAACAGATGAGCGATCAAGAAGCTTTAGAGGAACTGCGTGTAGGCGTTTTTGTTTGCCATTGTGGTTTAAACATAGCTGGCACTGTAGATGTTCATGCAGTTGCTGAATACGCTAAAACTCTTCCTGATGTGGTTTTTGTTAAAGAAAATCGTTACACCTGTTCAGATCCTGGTCAAGAAGAAATTCGAAAAGCAATAAAACAGAACAACTTAAACCGTATAGTTATAGCAGCCTGCTCACCAAGAATGCATGAACCTACTTTCCGACGTACCGTTGCTGAAGCGGGTCTTAACAGTTTTCTTTATGAAATGGCAAACATTCGTGAATTCTCTTCTTGGTGTCATCAAAATAGCCCCCAAGAGGCAACAGAGCGTGCAAAAGATGCTGTAAACATGGCCGTAGCAAAAGTACGTTTAATGCAGCCCCTGCAAACTCTTGAGGTGCCTGTAACAAACAAAGCTTTAATCATAGGCGGTGGAATTGCAGGTATAAGTGCAGCCTTAGATTTAGCTGAACAGAATTTTAAGGTGTACCTGCTGGAAAATTCTCAAAGTATAGGCGGATACATGGCGGCGCTTGATAAAACTTTTCCAACCCTTGATTGCAGTATTTGCATTGAGGGACCAAAAATGGTGGACTGCGCAAGGCATCCGAATATTACGATTTTTGCCCACAGTGATTTAGTTAAAGTTGACGGTTACGTTGGAAACTTTAAAGTAAAAATCCGCAAAAACCCTCGTTACGTCATTGCTGAGAAATGCACAGGCTGCGGAGAATGTAAAGATGTTTGCCCCATTGAGTATCCCAATGAGTGGGATCTAAATCTTGGTACCCGCAAAGCCATATCAGTGCCTTTTGATCAGGCCGTTCCTTTAGTTTACGCAATTAACAGAGATTACTGTATTGAATGTTACAAATGTACTGAAAAGTGTGGTGAGCGTCAAGCTATTGATTTTGATCAAAAGCCCGAAGACGTTGAAATAGACGTTGGCGCAATTATAGTGTCTACAGGATATGACATTTATGAGCCCTATGATATGCCGCTTTTAGGTTACGGCAAATATCCCAATGTAATTACTAGTATGGAATTTGAGCGTCTAATTCTAGCTGCTGGACCAACAGGCGGTAAGGTTATTCGTCAATCTGACGGTCAAAAACCCCACAAAATAGCCTTTATCCTATGTGTCGGTAGCCGAGACAAAAACAAGTATCCTTACTGTAGTAATTACTGCTGTATGTATACCCTAAAGCATGTGGTGCAGCTTAAGGAGAAGTACCAACAAGATGTGGAAGTCTATGTTTTTTACATGGACATACGTAGTTCCGGTAAGGGTTATGAAGAGTTTTATGATCGCGCAAGAGAAAGAGGCGTAAACTTTATTCGTGGAAGAGTAAGTCGAATAGACGAAGACCTCAAAAACCACAATTTAATTGTTCACTCTGAAGATTCACTGCTTGGCAACCCCATAGAGATTGAAGCTGATATGGTAGTTCTGGCAACTGCTTCTGTTCCTAAAAAGGGCTCAGATGACTTAGCTCGTATACTTAATGTCTCACGAGGCCAAGATGGCTTCTTCATGGAGGCGCATCCTAAGTTAAAGCCGTTAGATGCACCAACTGACGGCATTTTTTACGCTGGAGCATGCGTAGGCCTAAAAGACATTCCATACAGTGCCTCACAAGGCAGTGGAGCAGCGTCAAGAGCATCTGCAGTTATTTCTAAATCAAAATGGAAAATTGAACCCATTATCTCCGTGATTGATAAATCCAAATGCAAAAGCTGTGGCAAATGTGTTGATAAATGCCCCTATAGTGCAATAAAGCATGAAAAAGGCAACCCGGCAAAGATAATTGCTGCCAGCTGTCATGGTTGCGGTATATGTGTTGTTGAATGTCCCTTTCATGCTATTACGCAGATGCATTTTACAGATGCTCAAATAATGGCGCAAATTCATGCTGCATTACAAGATAAGCCGGAAGAAAAAATTTTGGCTTTTCTTTGTAATTGGTGTAGTTATGCAGGTGCCGACTTGGCGGGAACTAGTAGATGTGAGTATCCTGCAAGTGTGCGTGTTATCCGTGTAATGTGTAGTGGTAGAGTATCAAAAGAATTCATACTTGAAGCATTACGGCTTGGAGCAGGTATGGTTATGATTGGAGCATGCCACTTGCCTTATGACTGTCACTACATTAACGGAAACCATAGAATGAAAGCAAGAACTGATAATCTCAAAAGCAGACTGACAGAGTTGGGCATGAGTCCGGAACGGTTCCGTGTTGAGTACGTTTCTGCTGCTGAAGGCATTCATTACGCTGAGCTAATAAAAGAAATTGATCAACAAAGAAAAGCGCTGGGAACCCAAATTAAAGAAGAAACAGAAAAACTCAAACCTGAACTAGAACGGATGCTAAAAGTAAAACCATAAATTTCCAAACTTAACACCCTTTTTACTGCTTGAAATCAAAATTTACAGTAACATATTAAATGTGTGAATGTACATTCGAATTTCCGTGTGTGTAATCACCGGTAACCCTTGTGTAGGATATGCTTGCTGCGCTATGCCATTTGTAGTTTTGGTCTGAAAGTTATTTCCGATATTGTTGTTCGGTCGGTGAACCAGTCAATTCACTTAATTAGGGTGCTTATTTTATTTCCAAACTCAACATCTGTACATCAATTTGTATTTTTTTTAAAATATTGACTGTGAAATCTTAGCTAGCAAGCAACCGCTAACAACCTTTAAATAATCAATTACTTTCTGAAATTATGTTTAAATTTGGAGGAAATGAGAAACTGTTTGATAAAAAATTAGTAAAACAAAAAACATTTTCTTTATTAATTGCAGTTATTTTGCTGACTTCTACTGTAGCAATGCTAACAGTAAGTACGCCAAGTAACGCACAACAAGACTTTACTGTGGATGTAAAAGCTTTTCTTAGTGCTAGACCTTCTACAGTAGGTGTAGGACAAGAGATTCTGATTAATTTTTGGATGACACCCGCGCCTGGTGCTAATCGACAATTCCATGACTATACAATAACGGTGACAGATCCTAATGGTAAATCAACGACATTTAAACTGGATTCTTATCCTGCTGATGGTACTAATTGGTGTCCGTGGGTCTTTGATCAAGTGGGTGATTGGACGATAACGTTTGATTATCCTGGTGAATATTTTGCTCCTGGACGATACATTGATGGTGAATTAACTACTGCTACTACTGGTGGTACCGTTTATGCTGATGGTGTTACAATTAAGCCGGCGACTGCAAGAATGGTAACTATACATGTACAAAGTGATACAGTTCCTAGTTGGCCTGGATCACTTCTACCTACAGGTTATTGGACAAGACCCGTAAGTGAAGTGAATCGTGAATGGTGGCCGATTCTAGGAAGCTATCCTTGGTGGGGAGATGGTCTAAGCGATGTAACGTCAATGTGGGACTATTACTATCCTAACACCAATCCAACCTATAATTCTGCATACGGCTTTGTTCCATGGGTTTCAGGGCCCACATCTGCACACGTCGTCTGGAAACGTACATATCAAATGGCCGGCCTTATGGGCGGTGACTTTGGTGGTGCATCTAGTGTGTATATGAGTAGTCTTGATTCACATGCTTCAGTTACGGCTGACTGGCAACCGTTGGCGACATCCCTTGTTTTGATGGGAAGAGTTTATCATGGTGTTACAAAACCTGCTACCAATGGTCCAAGTATGCAGACATACTGGGAATGCTATGATATGCAGACTGGTGAAGTATACTGGGAAAGACCCCTGTATCCTGGAGAAACAACGCCTAACCTTATTGAATACACCGCTGGAAATGCTGAAGTTAAGGGAGCTGTGGTAAAACCATATAGTCCAGTGATAATGTCGATAAGTGGTGGATACTTACTAAAATACAATCCAAACAGTGGACTTCTAATGTATAACTTTTCGATTGCCCCAATGACTGGTAGCGGCGGAACTTATTACATGAATGGCTATGTGTTGGGTATACAGGACCTTGGTGCTGACGCTGGTGCAGAAAGATATCGTCTAATCAACTGGACCACACTTGGTACTTCATCTAACTTCGCTGATCGTGTTATAAGTAACACAACATATGCTCGAAGTGCTTTACCTACAGCTAACCTAATTGATTGGAATGTAGGTATAGGTTGTACAGTAACGGGCATATCGCAGGGTGGTATATACACTGGAATGACTTTAACGGCTTATAATTTGATTACTGGTGTGTCTCTTTGGAATAAAACTATCGATGAACCAATATTTAGTAATTCAGCTAATCTTGCAGATCATGGAAAACTAGCTGTAATCTCTGCTAAGGGATCATGTGTAGCATTTGATCTGAAGACCGGTGCCGAAGTGTGGCGAACTAAAACATTAGATTATCCGTGGGATGAACCTGGTTGGGGTGCCTATTCTACTACATCAGCTTATGGTCAATTGTTCTGGTCTGCTCAAACAGGTATCTATGCAATCGACTGGGCTACAGGCAACATCAACTGGAAATTCGAAAAAGAAGCGCCACCATTTGAAACTCCATATACCGGTAGAGACGGGCAAACAGTTTATCCATTCGTCATAGGTTCATTGTGCGTGGATGGAAAACTATATGCATACAGTCAGGAACACACACCAGATACACCTTTCTATAGGGGACAACCAACGGTGTGTATCGATGCTTTTACAGGTGAAGAAATATGGTCCATAGGAATGAATGGTATGATCTTTCTTAGACGTGGAGCATTGGTTGTAGCAGATGGATACGCGACATTAGCTGGTGAAGATGGTGTTATGTACACTTTTGGTATAGGCTTAAGTGAAACTACAGTTTCAGCTCCCCAGTTGCCTTTGGCGTTAGGTCAGAAGGCGCTTTTGACGGGGGCTGTTCTTGATTTGTCTCCTGCTCAGCGTGGTGCTGCATGTGTTTCTAAAGAGTCTATGGCTGCACTAATGGAACAGATACATCTACAGGCACCAGTCGGCGGCATCTACGGTAATGCGACGTTGGTTGGTGTTCCAGTGTCATTAGACGCAGTTGCTCCAGACGGCACTAGTATTCACATTGCTACAATTACATCCGACGGTTACAGCGGCACTTTTGGCTATGATGAATGGACTCCAGAAATGGCAGGACGATACACTATTACAGCAACTTTCATAGGTGATGAATCATATGGCAGTTCATTTGCAACCACATACCTAAGCGTTGCTGAAGGACCAAACACAACAAATGACGACAACTCAAACAACACAATGCTATACGCTCTCACCGTCGCAACAGTAGCTATAATTGCTGTAGTACTTATTGTTGGCCTCTTGATCATCAGAAAGAAGTAAACAACACAAATCTACACCAAACCTTTTCTTTTTTATTTTTTTTTTGGAAAAACTTGTATTCGTTTGACTGTTAAGGTTATTGTTATTGCAACTGTTACGATTGTCATAAGTACAACTGCTATGAGAGCAATTGTGATAAGATTAGAAAGTGTTGGGTTTGTTGATTCAATGGCCCAGTTCTTATCAGAGTCGGGCAAGTCAGCGTTGCCATGTACTCTGTGATGTACAAAGCGAACTTTTCTTGCATCAGCCCTAACTCCAACTAAAAACCTCCTTATGAGGATGTTTTGAGTTTAAGGCTTGCAGAAAAAACAGTCATGAACTCATGAAACTGACAAGAATAGCGTATTATACCTAATTCTTGGAAAAAGGATTAACTATGGGGCAGTGGGGTGTGGAAATTCGTTGAAATGTTGATTGCAGGGTGAATTGGTGTTTGACATTAACTGGTATATAGTTGCAATATTGCGTATATTGTAACTGTGTTTTGGCAGTTTGCAAGCTGAAAAAACTTCGGACTTTTCCATAAAACCTTCTATGGCATGATCTGCAATTATATTATAATTCTGTGCTTTAGTTAAAATTTCAAAACTCTTATAAATGAAAAATAAAATAGACAACTATGATGGTCTGTGAATAAATTTGTTTTTTTCATGTTACTTTTCTTTTTCATAGCCGGGACATTCGCAATATCATTTAATCCCGTTTCAGCATCAGGGCTGGTTGAGGATTCTTGGAATACAAAAACTTCCATGAATCAGGCGAGGTATGATTTGGGGGTTGTTGCTGTTGATGGCAAAATTTACGCTATTGGTGGGTATGCCCCTGTGTTATATGATGGTTATACAAATTTTGGGGTTGGTACTAATGAGTGTTATGATCCTGTGACTGATACTTGGGTTACTTTGGAACCTATGCTTGCACCTAGGGCTAGTTTTGCCATAGCTGCCTATCAAGGTAAAATTTACTGCATAGGTGGAGCAGGACCTAATGGATTATGTGGAACAAATGAGGTTTATGATATAGCTACAGATAGTTGGAGCGCTAAAACTGCTATGCCGTTTAACGATTCCTTTTTAAAAGCACACGTTGTAGATGGGAAAATTTTTGTCTTAACTAGTTATGATTTATTTATGTATAATCCTGCTACTGATTCATGGATAACTAAAACCCGTATGCCTCAACCTCTTATTACCTCAACATTCAGCCGTGGTGGATAACAAAATAATAGTCACTTATCTTCCACAAGATGTCCCTGCAAGAGATCTATATCATACGTACGTTATGATTTATGATCCAAAAACTGATGTATGGAGTGAGGGTGCTGAGTCTGAGTTTTTGCTGTGTTCTGGTGGGGCCGGGGCGACAACTGGTGTTTATGCTCCTAAAAGAGTCTATGTTTTAGGAATCATGACTGCCAGCATTTTTGATGCTTTGCCTACTAATCGAGTTTATGATCCTGTAGGGGATACTTGGGCCTCTGCTGAAGTTATGCCTACAGCTAGAACACATTTTGGTATGGCTATTGTTGATGACGTTTTATACATAATCGGTGGAATTCTTGATCTAAGCTGGGAAAATGTACCCGAAAAACGACCTACACCAACAGGACCTAATGGTGAATTAATATACATACACTACCCTTCTCAACCCTTTGTGCCTACTGCTGTAAATGAACAATATGTACCAATTGGCTACAGTTCTACGCCTTTATCTTCTGAACCTTCTACTTCTAAGCCTTTTTAACTGAACCTGTTACGGTTACAATAGTTCTAACTGCAGATGTTGTTGTTACAACAGCATTATTTTTCTATTTAAGAGGCAGAAAAAGAAGCAAGAGGGATAAGTATGAATAAATTTTTAGTCTCTATGTTGCTTTTCTTTTTCATAAGTGGAACATTCACAACGGTTTTTAGTTCTGTTTTAGCCTCAGGGCTGGTTGAGGATTCTTGGAATACGAAAGCTCCCATAAATCGTTGGTTTCTAAATGTTATTTAGTTTCTCCTATAAGATAAGTTTCTGTTGCCTTAATAACCTGTACTTGCAATGTTTTACCTAGCAAATTCTGAGTGCTTTTTATAACAATAGGTTTGTAGGCAAAGTTACGACCAACCCATGAGCCTTTCATTTTACCTGGTTCGTCAATGAGAATCTCACCGCTCCAGTTTTTCCATTGTTTGTTTTTTTCAAACGATAACTGCTTAACTAACGTCGCTGCTATGGTGCTTCTTTGTTTAATTTCTTCGGGGGGTACTTTGTCTTCTTTGATTTCTGCTGCTAATGTTTTGGGTCGGGCAAAGAATTTGGACACGTTAGTAACGTCCGGTTTAATTTCTTTGAGTAGTTGAAGTGTGTTCTCAAATGCCTGTGTTGTCTCTCCTGGAAAACCTACGATGATGTCTGTTGCTAGTGTCAAATCTGGAAGTGCCTTTCTAAATGCTGTAACTGATTTTTTGTATTCATTTGTTGTGTAGAATCTGCGCATTTTTTTAAGCACTTGGTCATCGCCGCTTTGGACGGGGAAATGTAGGAATTTGAAGATTTTTGGGTTTTTGTATGCCTCTATGAGTTCTGTTTGCATGTCTGTTATCATGTTAGGTGTCATCATGCCGACTCTGACTTTGAAGTTGCCTTCTATTTTTCCTATTGTGTGGAGGAGTTCTGCTAGGGTTTTTCCTATTTCTCGTCCGTAGGCTGCGGTGTCTTGTGATGTTATCCAAAATTCGTGAACGCCGGTGGTTTGGTCGGTTTTTATGCGTTGGATTATTTCGGGTATGTTGTAGCTTTGTAGTTTTCCTCGGGCAAATACGACGGCGCAGTAGGAGCATGAGCCTAGGCAGCCGAGGTTGATTGGTAGGATGCTTATTATTGGGTTTGTGTTGATTTTAGGTAGGGTTAGCTGGGGTTTTTCTTGGGTTTGTAGGTTTGTAATTTTTTGGCCGTTTGCTACCTGGTTTACTAGTTCTATTATGTTTTTTCCTATTGATGGCCCTGCTATGCCGTCGGGTTGTGTTTCATGGTTGAGGCGTTTTAGGTTGATTTTTGGTAGGCACCCTATTATTATGATTTTTTTTGTTTTTGGGGTTTGTTTTATGGCGTTTATTATGCGGTTTTCTGTTGGTCCTTTTACGGCGCAGGTGTTGAAAATGATGATGTCTGCTTCGGTGTCTTTTGTGATTTGGTGTCCGTGGTTTGTTAGGATTGCTGTTATGGTTTCTGTGTCTGCTGTGTTTGCTGTGCAGCCGTATGTTTTGATGGCTATTTTCATGTGTTGTCACGTTAGGTTAGTGTTGTAGAATGGTTCATTAAGTAATAAAAACTTGAGGGTTGTGTATCGTTGTTTTTGACATGTACTTGTTTTTTTGTTTATTTTACTTTATAAGGAGTAGAACCAACATGTTATGTACATATTTAACACATAATATGCAGAAGTATATACCACAAAATATAGTTGGTTTATGTTCACATTGTGGGAGCGAGATAACATGAAACTTATAACTCTATACTTACCTGAAACTTATATTAAAGCTTTAGACCAGCTTGTGGATGAACGGTTCTACCCCAACCGTGCAGAAGCAATCCGAGTTGCCATCCGCGATTTAATCAGCGCTGAAGTTTGGAGGAGAAACGGCGTTGACTAAACAAGAAGAATTACTAAAATGCCCCATAGATGAAAACCTCGACGCAAAAATAGAGGTTGCCCCACAACTTGTAGACAACACCTTACACCTTTGTGTACCAAGGTGTGTCCACCTCAACTCTGAGGAAGTTGCTGTTACACCTAAAAAACGTGTCGTGAAAACCAAAATGATAACAAAAACTCAACTACAAAAAGCCACAAGCCAGCTCTACAACCTAGAAAGCTGCAACACAGCCACAAAGGTCCTAAACATAGATTTAGACCTCTACCAAATGGAAGACTACTAAACACCCTTTTCTTCTCAATTTAAAGTTATAAAGAAAACAATTTTATCCAAGCTTACGCGTTCTTGTTTATGAGCCAAATTATAGCACAAATTCGTGAAGAATTAAAAGCTAATGCAGACACGCAAACCAAAGATGGTGCCAAACGTTTCTTCAAAGAAACCATAACCTGCTATGGTGTTAAAAGTGCTGTAGTAGGAAAAATCAGCCATAAAACTTGGCTGCAAATCAAAAATTTATCCAAGAGCGATATTTTTGCACTTTGTGAAGAACTTTTCTGCTCCGGTGTTATGGAGGAGGCTTTTATTGCTGCAAATTGGCTACCCAAAATTGCTGACCAATTCCAGCAAGAAGACCTAGACGTGTTTGAGCGCTGGATTGACTGCTACATTGATAACTGGGCTAAATGCGACAGTTTCTGCAACCACACCGTGGGCGACTTTATGATAAAGTTTCCCGAATGTGTAGGAACACTTTTGGTTTGGGCAAAATCCAATAACCGCTGGTTCAAACGCGCAGCAGCAGTAACATTGATTATTCCCGCAAGAAAGGGCCTATTCTTGCAGGAGGCCTTTAAAATAAGCGACCTACTCTTAACTGACTCTGATGATTTGGTGCAGAAAGGCTATGGCTGGCTACTAAAAGCTGCAACAGAAAAATACCCCTCCGAAGTGCTGACATATGTTATAAAGAATAAGACAGTTATGCCACGAACGGCCTTGCGATATGCAATAGAGAAACTATCTAAAGAACAAAAAACGTTAGCCATGAAAAAAGACTAACTAATTCTAGCTGACTGATAAGAAGAGGCTGAAAAAACACTATTACTATTACTATTATCCTAAGCATGAAATAATCATGAATTGCCTTGGAAACTGATAAGGTAAATTATAGAAGTTAACCTTGACTTGAAATATAACTGCTAATCATTTTAAAAGTTAAAGTTAATGCTTAAATAATAAAGTTGCTCAACCTTATCTGAGCTGAGAAAGTGACCTCAAACCAATTTCCTTTCTGTATCTTCAATACCTTGACACGTCAAAAAGATGTCTTTGCCCCAATTAAGCAGGGTGAAGTGAAAATGTACACATGTGGTCCAACCGTTTATGATTACGCTCACATTGGTAATTTTCGTGCGTTTTTGTTTGAGGATTTGTTAAAGCGTTGGTTGCGGTATTGTGGCTTTAAAGTAGTTCACATCATGAATCTTACCGATGTGGATGATAAAACCATTAAGGGTAGTCAAGCAAAAGGTTTGCCCCTTAGGCAGTATACAGATTTTTATGCTAAGGCTTTCTTTGAGGATATTGCTAAGCTTAACATTGAACCTGCTGATGTTTATCCACGTGCAACTGACCATGTGCCTGAAATGGTTTCTATCATAAAAACCCTGCAGGCAAAGGGTATTGCTTACCGTGGAGAGGATGGTTCAATTTATTATGCTGTATCTAAATTTCCCAGTTACGGTAAACTTTCTCACATAAAAATTGGCGAACTTAAGGAAGGTGCGAGGGTAAGTCAGGACGAGTATGCTAAAGAGGATGTTCAAGATTTCGCTCTCTGGAAAGCCTACACACCAGAGGATGGTGATGCTTACTGGGAAACTGAGCTAGGCAAAGGCCGCCCCGGATGGCATATAGAGTGCAGTGCGATGAGTATGAAGTATTTGGGAGAAACCTTTGACATCCACTGCGGTGGGATCGATAATATGTTTCCTCATCATGAAAATGAAATCGCACAAAGTGAGGCTGCAACCGGCAAGGTTTTCGTGCGTTACTGGATGCACAATGAGCACTTGCAGGTTGAAGGCAAAAAAATGAGCAAACGGTTTGGCAACTTTTACACCTTACGCGATTTACTTGAGAAAGGTTATGACCCAATTGTTATACGCTACTTACTTTTGTCTACTCATTATCGTCAGCAGTTCAATTTCACGTTTGAAGGCTTAAATTCAGCTAAAAGTGCAATCGATCGCCTCAAAAACTTTGCACGCCGACTCCACGATACCGAAGGGAAAAACAGCAACGGTAAAGTAGCCATACACATTCAACATGTAAAACACTGTTTTGATGACGCCCTAAACGATGACTTAAACACCAGTATAGCTCTTGCAGCACTCTTTGATTTTGTGCGAGAAATTAACAACCTCCTTGATGCGGATTTGGTAAGTAAGGAGGAAGCTAACGAGATTGGCGGCGTCTTAATGCAGTTTGACTCAGTGCTTGGTGTAATAGGTAAAGTGGAAGTTGAAGAACCCCTCCCAAGTGACATAGATGCTCTTGTGCAAAAGCGCGAAGCTGCACGCAAAGCCAAAAACTGGAAAGAAGCCGACCTGATTCGCGCCCAACTTAAAGTATTAGGCATTATAGTTGAGGACACCGCACAGGGTGTAAAGTGGCATAAAGATAAAGAGTAAACAACCGTGTAAGTTAAGCAGGCTTATCGCCTAAAGTCCACTCTTTAATTGAATACTTTTCTCTATATAACCTATCGGCTAACTCTTCTTCAAAGGGGGTTAGTGGAGTTTCTTGGAGTTGAATTTTTAAAATTGCTTTAAACCCTTGTTTTAATGCGTTGGCAACGGTATCTGGGCTGATTTTGTGTCCTAATACGTCTGTTATACTGGTTATTTTTTGTCGCCCAATGTCGGCGGCTTGTGTGCATGAGACCTCTTTTAGTTTAAGTAGTCTAAACATTTTATCCAAGTTGACGCTTTGTAGAAGTGTGCCATGCTGTAGGACGTAGCCGCGGGAAAGGATTTGGCTGCTTCCTGAAATTTTTTTGCCCTCAACAGTTAGATTTGGGCAATTTTTTGCATCTCCACTGCTAAAGTCCGCTGGAACACCTAAAAGCCGCAGAGCATCTGTTATTGCCTCATAAATTTTAAAGTAGACACTAGTTACATCACTTGTGTTGCCTATGTCTGTAGTTTTGGCGACCACGCTATATGTGACTTCACCTTCGCAGTCATGATAAACCGTTCCTCCGCCGCTGCAACGCCGTATCACGTCTACGCCTAGTTGCTCTGCAGTTTGAAGATAAACCTGGTCCTCGATGGTTTGGTTTCTACCGATGCTTACCGCAGAGGGGCTCCAACGATAAAGCCGTAGTGTGTTAGGTACTTTTTCGGCGATGCGCGCTTGCAGAATTGCCTCATCAACAGCCATGTTCCAAGCCGTACTACGACTCTCCAAAGGTAAAAAACGCCAAGTATCCATTAAATATCACTTCAAAATAATACCATAAAGTTCAACGTTAAAAGCGTAACTAACTTTCTTGAAGTTTTTTGATTTGAGTGTTAATTGCTGCAATATTGCCGTCCACCATTTCTAGCCATTGCTTATTCTTAGTGGGGTCTAAACCTTTATGGTTAAAAACTTCCTTTGCCCTATATAACGCTTCTAAAGCTGCCTCTAAACATCCCAAAGTGGCTAAAGCTGTACCTTGATTTACCTGTGCCATCAAGTATCTGCCCGTTTCCACAGCATCTAGTTCGCTTATTTGGTCAAAGAAAACCAACGCCTTGTTAGCGGCGGCAAAACTTTCCATGTGTTTACCCTGTCGTCCTAATGCAGCAGATAAACCTGAATGGATAGTGGCCTCAAATCTAACTCGGTCAAACTTTACATCTTTTGGAAGTAAACTGCACAGATGCAATGCTTTATTGTAGCATTCAACTGCCCCTTGATAGTTGCCTTGGTGAAAGGCTTTATTTGCATTTTCACTTGTTTGCTGCATTATGCGTATTATATGTGTTGTCTTCATCGTAGAATTTTGGACGAATTAAGCTTAAAACTGTTATGTTAAACCTGCCTGTTTTGGGTTAATTATTTTAGCGTTTATGTTTTTAAGTGTCTTTTTTGGAAAAGACAGTGTTTTATTCCCCCCCCCCC
>JGI24705J35276_12238764_pt1 | contig 55817 bp, 48 predicted proteins | sample TergutNt197P4_FD_35276 | JGI IMG/M metagenome (IMG submission 35276) | reverse complement strand
TCGCCGCTCTTGAGTGCGCGATTCGTCATAAATCGAATCGTACACTTAAATCCCCCAAATGCCCGTCATTCTTGCCCAGCCTCGACAGATGCCATGACGTGAAGCGAAGGGTGTATTTGAAGTGGCGCGCAAGCAGCTTGCGCAATGCACCGATTCACCCTGGCGCCGTGGGTTGCGCCTCCCGCCGTCAATCAATGGAGCATCGTGCTTGTGAATGGCGAACGCTATCTACGAATTGCCGCCGCGGCGGACGATTTTCAGGTTTTGGCACGAACGGTATATCATCATTATTTTCCTCTTGTTATGACATCCGATCAATTCGCAAATTTGTATTTGTTTCAGTTGGCGTCAAAATCAAAACATGCTTTCGAGCGTTATTGCTTTTAAAGCCAAAATAGGGCGCCCAGCGCTGGGTAGGATTTCAGCAAGGACAGTTATTATGAGTTTTGTGGCGGGCTTCGGGTGACGTAAGAAAATACCGACAACGAAATACCTGTGTTTTGCGACACTGTCTTGATTGCGCCATAAATCGCCGCAATCTTCGCACGTGTTCAGTCGCGGCATCTGATGTCAATGCGGGCTGTTTTTGTTTGCCTATTTGCGTTGTCATCCTCAACCGCTGCCCGTCATCCCAGCCCTTGGGATGGCGTTCTCATAATCCCGCACCAAGGAGCGATAAGAATGGACGCTGGAAGTCTCGACGCCGCCTTTGAATATTGGTGTCCTCGCCGCGGGGCGTGCTTCACCTGTCGCGCAGTTTGACCTCTTCATTAAAAAGAATTCCCTGGGCCGCAGATTGCCCGCTGAGACTTGGCGACCACCCGCAAGGAAGGCCGATCCGGCGCAAAGGCGCATACGAAAGTACAAACTGCCACGTGCGTGGCGGCTTCCCTTGACCATCACCTTTTCAAAAAACATGAGGACTGACATGAACGTACATGAAGAAGGCCAAAATCTTGCCATTAGAGCCGACACCGTCCAATCCACCTGGAAATCGCATTACGTTAGACCATATGCGGATGCTTATGAGGTGGCGCACAATAATTACCGTGATACGCTTAGGTGGCAGCAAAATGTCTACAAATACCGCGTCGATCTCTACGTTGCCGCCTTTGCTACGGTCACCACCTCCTTCTTGATGCTTGGTCTCGGCAGTCTCATCAAAAGCCTCGCCGCAGGTGTCGCAAAAGACATCACCAAAGACATAATCAAAGACACTACCAAACTTACCTTGGCACCCATCCTCATGCAAGGGCTGGACCAGAAGCTAGCTAAGAAGGACTGGGCCAATTACAGACCTGTCCTCTTCGGGGTTGGCGAACCTTTTCTGAACAATCTAAAGGCTCACAAGCGGCTTGAAGCCATCGTCCAAGATACCATGAGGGCTTTAGTAGATGATGGCGAAAATCAGATCAGTCCGGAAAGAGCGAAAGGAGAGGGCTCACCCTACAATTGGAGCTTGCCCGGTGTTGTGAAAAGCGACCTTTTCAATTGTCTTGAGGTTAATGCAAACTGCGCAAAAAAAATTGGTCTTCATATGGCCGAAAACCCAAATAAGTACAGCCAACACTTAGCCAATGAGGTTATCACTAAGTTGAAACAATCTCAGCTTTTTAACCCGCCCAATCCGGTCCGCAAGGGTCAACTGGCACCATGGATCGAGCTCAGCTTTTACATGCAGATGATTCTCACCGGAGATTCCGTGTGCGAAGTTGCCACGAGTGCGAGTGGCCAAGGTGAAGAATGCGAGCCGAACGCGAGATTGCCGAGCGACTATATGTATCCGAACACGGATCGTTTGAGGGGCTCGGACCCGCGTTATTGGGAACCCCCAAGCCTGACAGTAGAAAAATCTAAAGGGTTTTTTGGCCGCGTCGATCAGGCAATTGTTCCGGCGAATTATGGCAACGTAGTGTGGGATGCCATCGACCGAACGTATAGTGCTTGCGGCCTGGGTAATACGTTCCCTTGCCCTCGCAAGCCGTGGTATGATATAACTGCTACAGGCTGGTATGATATACGCCTAAAGGCAGAAGAAACGCTTCGGAGAATAGTGAAGGAAACCGAGCCGCCTAACGAAACTAAAACGGCGCTCAAGTTGCCCCACAACAAAGCGTAGGACGTCAATTCAATATAGCAGCGCGTAGGGAGCTGCGGCATTGCCGCTTATTGACGCCCTACGCAGCTATCGGTTTTGTGGTGTCCACCACCTGTTATCGCCGTTGCGAAAAGTTGGTGGGCACAACGTCAGCAACGGCGACATGCGCGGTCGCTACGTTTTTGTTCACCCTGCGCAACTGCAAATTCCCAATGCGCCCGGTGACAGCCCATGTGGTAAATGATCGGGTCATTGGAAGACGAAACATTGGCGGCAGAATCGCCATGCGGCGGGATGTTCGAAAGAAAGCAGAACTCATGGTGTTCAGGACAACATCCTTCTTGCGGAGGCCGGCTTGGTTGCATCTTCTGACCATGGCAGGCCTCGCGATTGCCATCAGTGCATCGGCGCAGGATGTCCGGGAGGAGCTTCGCCCGGAAATTACTCTGCAACTGGGGCATTCAGAAACTCGTTCTTCGGTACCCATTTCTTCGGTTGTGTTCTCGCGGGACGGACGCACGGCGCTTTCGGGGGGGCGGGATTGGACGGTGAGGCTCTGGGACGTCGCCAGCGGACGTCAGCTCAGGACTTTCGCCGGGCATTCGGACTCAGTTGAGTCGGTCGCGTTCTCGCCCGATGGGCGAAGCGCGCTGTCGGCAAGCGGCGACAAGACCATTAAGCTTTGGGATGTCGCCAGCGGACGCGAACTCAGGACTCTCACTGGGCATTCCGGTCGTGTTACCTCGGTGGCGTTTTCGCAGGACGGGCGGAGCGCACTGTCGGGAAGTTTGGACGGAACAGCCAGGCTGTGGGATATTGCAAGCGGACGTGAGCTCAAGACCTTCAATACACATTCGGGGGGCATACTTGAATCGGTTGCGCTCTCGCCGGACGGCGGCTCCGCCCTGGTGGGAAGTTGGCGCGAGATCGAACTTTGGGACGTCGCCAGCGGCCGCGAACTCAAGACCTTCACAGGACATTCTGACGCGGTTCGCTCGGTCGCGTTCTCGCCGGATGGAAACTCCGCGCTGTCGGGGGGAGACAAAACAGTCAGGCTTTGGGACATCGCGAGCGGGCGCGAGATCAGGACGTTCACGGGACATTCCGACTTGGTGTACTCGGTCGCGTTCTCGCCGGACGGACGCACAGCGCTGTCAGCAGGTTTCGGGGAAACAATCAGGCTTTGGGATATCGCAAGCGGACGCGAGTTGAAGTCTTTCACGGAAAATACTCATCAACCTTTCGGGCAGGTTGGCTCGGCTGCATTCTCACCGGACGGACGCACCGCGCTGTCGGGTGGCTCGGATAACAAGATCAAGCTTTGGGACATCGCAAGCGGGCGCTTGCTCAGGACTTTCACGGGGCATCCCGACGAAGTTCGTTCGGTGGCATTTTCGTCCGATGGTCACAGCGCACTGTCGGGAGGCCAGAGCGAGACCGTGGTGCTCTGGGACCTCGTGAACGGATGCCAGCTCAGGACTTTCACAGGAGGCGCTCCCGTTGAATCGGTCGCGATTTCGCCTGATGGTCGCACGATACTGTCGGCAGACGACGGTATCAAACTTTGGGACGTGGCCAGCGGTCGCGAACTCAGGACTCTGATGGAGCCTTCTACAAGTATTTTATCGGCAGCGTTCTCGCCGGATGGGCGCTCCGCGCTGTCGGGGGGCTTGGGTGAAACGGTCGGGCTTTGGGACGTCGCGAACGGTCGCAAGCTCAGAACGTTCAAGGGACATTCCTCCTCCGTGACCTCGGTTGCTTTTTCGCCTGACGGACGCACCATGCTGTCGGGAAGCCGGGACAAGACAGTTATGCTTTGGGACGTGGCGAGCGGGAAGGAGGCCAGGACGTTCACGGGACATGCCAAGAACGTGACCTCGGTTGCATTTTCGTCTGATGGCCACACCGCGCTATCGGGAAGCGAGGACCAAACGGCCAAGCTTTGGGATGTCGCAAGCGGAAGCGCGCTCGGGACCTTCACTGGGCATTCCGACGAGGTCACCTCGGTGGCGTTCTCGCCTGACGGACACAGTGTGGCGTCTGGAAGCAGGGACCATACGATCAAGCTCTGGGATGTCTCGATCGCGGGTTCGTTCTGGAGCCGTCTGCGTTGGAAAATCGAAGGTGGTGGCGAGATCAGAACCTTCGCGGGGCATACTGGCGAGGTCAACTCGGTTGCGTTCTCGCCCGACGGCCGCACCGTGCTGTCGGGAAGCAATGATGGCTCGATGCGCCTGTGGGACAAGGCGACGGGCCAGACGCTGGCGACGCTGATATCATCCAAGGATGATGATTTCTGGCTGATAATTACGCCGGAAGGATTCTTCGATGCGTCATCGGTGCAAACAGCGGAGAACTACTTCAGCCTCGTTCGCGGCCTTGATATCTGCTCCACCGATCGCATCTCCGCCGCCCTCCACCGTCCCGACCTCGTTCGCGAAAAACTCGCCGGAGACCCGGATGGCAAGGTGAAGGCCGAGATTGAGAAGCTCGGCCTGGACAGGGTGTGTTTCGGCGTGGATGCCAAGAAAGACGAGCAGCGCCGTTCGGAAGCTGGACGATAGCGAGGCCAGCGCTACGCCAATACGACAATAACTGAACCTGTTCTTGCGTCCCCATAGAGGCGGGCCACGTCACCTCTCCCAAAGGGAGAGGTCGGCGCGTAGCGCCGGGTTGGGGTCCCACGAGAGACCGCGCCCCTCACCCGATTTGCAGCTGGACGATGCTGCGCATCGCCAGGAGCAAATCGACCTCTCCCTATGGGAGAGGTGTCTCGCCCCACCTGGGCCCGTTACCCATCAACAATTGATTTTGCTCCACAAGTAATCGGCGTCGGCAGATTGGGCCAGTCTCACCCAGCGCCAGCACTCAAATTGCCGCCTCGTCATATTGCGCGCTGGCTTCCAGCCACTCCTCTTCGGCGCGGGCCAATGCATCAGCGGCGTTCGCGCGGGCCTTGGATAGCTGCGCGGCCTGTTTCGGGTCCCGCGTGAAGATGTCGGGCAGGGCGAGCGCGCCATCGATCTTGGCGATGATCTCGCTGATGCGCTCGATTTCGGCTTCGGCTTCCGCAATGCGCTTCTTCAGCGGTCCGCGGTTCTCGGTCTTGTTGCGCTGGGGCTTTTCGCTTCCCTGGTTGCGCTCGCGCGGGCTTGCTTCCGTGTTGCGCGCCGAGAGCACCATGCGCCGGTAGTCGTCGAGGTCACCGTCATAGTTGGCGACTGTGCGATCGGCGACGAGCCAGAGCCGCTCGGCGCAGGCTTCGATCAGATAGCGGTCGTGCGAGACCATGATCACGGCGCCGGGAAACTCGTTGATCGCTTCGGCGAGCGCGGCGCGGCTGTCGATGTCGAGATGGTTGGTCGGCTCGTCCAGGATGATCATGTTGGGACCGAAGAAGGTCGCGAGCCCGAGCAGCAGGCGCGCCTTCTCACCGCCTGACAACTTACCAGCCGGCGTATCGGCCGCCTTGCCGGAAAACCCGATCGCGCCGGCGCGCGCACGTACCTTGGCTTCTGGCGCCTCTCCCATCAGCTTGCGGACGTGATCGTAGGTGGATGCATCCTCGTTCAACTCGTCGAGCTGATGCTGGGCGAAATAGGCGATCGACAATTTGTCGGCGCGGGTGATCCTGCCCGAGAACGGCGCAAGGCGCCCTGCGAGCAGTTTCACCAGCGTCGATTTGCCGTTGCCGTTGGCGCCGAGAAGCGCGATGCGGTCGTCATTGTCGATGCGCAGGGTGACGCGGTTGAGCACCGGCGCTTTCGGGTCATAGCCGACCGAGACATTGTCGACGGCGATGATCGGCGGCGACAGCATTTTCTCCGGCGGCGGGAAGCTGATCTCGCGCACGTCCTCCGTCACCAGTGCTGTGATCGGTTTCATCCGCTCCAGCATCTTCATGCGCGACTGGGCCTGACGGGCTTTTGTTGCCTTGGCCTTGAAACGGTCGACGAAGTCCTGCAGGCGCTTGCGCTCGGCCTCCTGGCGCTTGACCTGTTTGGCATCGAGCATTTCGCGCGCGGCGCGTTGCTCCTCGAAAGAGGAATAGGAACCACGGTACAGCGTGAGCTTGCCGCGTTCCAGATGCAGGATCTGGTCGACTGAGCCTTCCAGCAGATCGCGGTCGTGGCTGATCACAATCACCGTGCGCGGATAGTGCGCGAGGTGGTCTTCCAGCCAGAGTGTGCCCTCGAGATCGAGATAGTTGGTCGGCTCGTCCAGCAGCAACAGATCGGGTGTCGCAAACAGCGTCGCGGCGAGCGCCACGCGCATGCGCCAGCCCCCGGAAAATTCCGAACAGGGCCGCGCCTGATCGGCGTGCGAAAAGCCGAGACCGCTGAGAATGGCGGCGGCTCGGGAAGGGGCCGAATGGGCGTCGATGTCGACCAGACGGGTCTGGATTTCTGCGATCCGGTGCGGATCGTGGGCGCTCTCAGCCTCGCGGATCAACGCGTCGCGTTCGAGGTCGGCCTTGAGCACCACGTCGATCAGGCTTTCCGGTCCGTCAGGTGCTTCCTGCGCAAGGCTGCCGACGCGCCAGCGCGGGGGCAGGGCGATCGTGCCCGATTCGGCGGCGAGTTCTCCGCGGATCACCTTGAACAGGGTCGATTTGCCGGTGCCGTTGCGCCCGACCAGGCCCACGCGCGATCCCGGCGTGATCCGCGCGGAACTCTGGTCAATCAGGAGACGTCCGGCGAGGCGGACCGAGAGATCGGTAATGGAAAGCATGCGGCGTTGTCACCGCAGCGGCGTGCGAACGCAACCCGTTTTTTTGAGCATGCCATCCTTCCGCGAAGCGGAGTCGGCTCGCGGGAAATCCATCCTGACCTCAGTTGCGAGAGCCACCCTCGCGCTCAAGCTTCCGCAACTCGTCTATCAGATGCTCCAGATACGAAGTAGGGCGTGTGTCAGGCCGGAGCGTCTGCTGCAGCCGTTCGCCCACGGCGTCGCAAATTGATCGGCAGGTCAGCCGGTCGATTTGTTCACTGTCATCGGCGAAAAGGCCATTCATGTTGGGTTCCTGGTTCAGATCAACAACACCCTACCAAGTCACTGAGTGCAAAATAGTTTCGCCCGCGGCCCGGGACTTGCTTTCCATTTGATAGATATTTTCGTGATGTGCTCGAATGCAAAACCCCGGCGTTATCCGCCGGGATTTTGCCTGGAACGACAAACGCGATCAGTAGCAGCGGTTGACCACTCGCCAGCGAGGCCCCCAGGGGGTCGGGACCAAACGGCGGACATAGCAACCGCCATAGCCATAGACGGGACCAGCATAAACGCGCGGTCCGCCCCAGCCATGGTGCCAGCCGTGATGCCAGCCACGGCCCCGCCAATTATCGGCAGAAGCGGAGGTCGGAGCCAGCGCGGCGGCACTCAGCGACGCTATGGCGACTGCAGCGAGCAAAAGTTTGCGAAACATGGTTGTCTCCTCAAGAATGACTTGACGCGCCGAAGCGCAGTTCGATTGAAGGACCATCGAAACGTTCAAGAAGGAAGGCTCCGTTCCGACGGTCAAACGTTAGGCCGGAGATGCTGAACCGGACCCTGACAGGTGTTGCAGGGGCAGTTAATCTTCGTGAAATCGCTGTAATTCCGGCATGCCTTCTCAGCGGCAACGCGCCGATGGTTTCGGGGTCGCTTGCCGTTCGCCGTGGGCACCGATATAAGCCCGGCAACTCCCAACCAGCCGTACCCTTGAGGAAGAAATCATGGCGATTGAACGCACCTTCTCGATCATCAAACCCGACGCGACAGCGCGCAACCTGACCGGGGCGGTCAACGCCGTGATCGAGAAAGCGGGCCTGCGCATCGTTGGCCAGAAGCGCATCAGCATGACCCGCGGCCAGGCCGAGACTTTCTACGCCGTGCATAAGGCCCGGCCGTTCTTCGGCGAACTCGTGGAATTCATGACCTCCGGCCCAGTGGTCGTGCAGGTCCTTGAAGGCGAGAATGCGATTGCCAAGTACCGCGAAGTGATGGGCGCGACCGACCCGTCGAAAGCGGCTGATGGCACCATCCGCAAGCTCTATGCGAACTCGATCGGCGAGAATTCAGTGCACGGTTCGGACGCGCCGGAGACCGCAGTGGTTGAGATCGCGCAGTTCTTCTCGGGCAACGAGATCGTCGGCTGATCAGTCTGAGCAGCGCCTGCCGACGCAGGCGCCTGCTCAGGTCTTTGTTTGTCGCAGGTTCTTATCGGATTTCCGGAACCTGCTTAGCCGGCGCTTCAGGTCTACGGACCGAAAGGAAGCATTGTGGACTGGCTTTGGCATATCCTGGATGCCGCGACGATAGGGTCTGTCGTCGGCCAGTTCCGCAATGAAATAGCCGAGCCGACATTCTGGATGGCGGTTGGCAAGATCATCTGGATCAACATTCTGTTGTCGGGCGACAACGCGCTGGTGATCGCGCTGGCGTGCCGCGGCTTGCCGCCGCGATATCGGATATGGGGTATGGTGCTGGGTGCGTGCGCCGCGGTGTTGCTGCGCATTGTCTTCACCGGCATCGTCGCGAGCCTGATGGAGCTGCCATATCTCAAGCTGGCCGGCGGCCTGGCGCTGATTGTGATTGCCGCCAAGCTGCTGGTGCCGAACCATGAGGGGGAAGACAGCGTCAATTCGGCCTCGCACCTCTGGCAAGCCGTGCAGATCGTCGTGGTCGCCGACATCATCATGAGCCTGGACAATGTGATTGCTGTAGCGGCTGCTGCTCATGGCAGCGTCCCACTTCTGATCGTGGGCCTTGCCGTCAGCATTCCCCTGATCGTCGTTGGTGCTGCGCTGATCATGGCGCTGCTTTCGAGGCTGCCGATCCTGGTCTGGGCGGGGGCCGCGCTGCTCGGCTGGATCGCGGGCCAGGTCATCGCGACAGATCCCGGCATCGAGCCCACGCTGCACAGGCTGTTTGCGGGACCGTTGGGTGCCTGGCTGGGCCGGGAGGCGGGGGCACTTCATGTCCCGCCGCAATATGCCAGTTCCGGGCCGGCCGGCGAGTACCTGATCGCCGCGGCCGGCGTCATCATTGTGCTGATTGCCGGGTATATCTGGCGCCGGGCCAGCCTGCACTTTGCGGCGCTGGAAGCTTCCAAGCGCTGCGCAAACGCAAAGATGCCGTCAGACACATAGTTTTGGTATTGCCGAACCGGTCCCCCTTTAGCGCCGCACGATCGAGCCGGAGCGACCGACCAGGCGCGCGAGCTGCTTGAAGCGGCCGCCGACCCGGTCGGCGACGAGGTCACCTAACCTGTGCTCGAATACCAGCATCAGGTTGCGGCCTTCGGTGCGAAAATGCGTGGCGGGCAACACGCCTGGACACGCTGCCGAAGCCAGATGTGCGACGCGGGACGCTACGCCCAACACGCGGGCGCGCTCAAGCAGGGCGGGTGACATCAGCTGCCGCAACGCAAGCGGCGGCTGTTTTTCCTCGCCTGAACCCGCATAGCGATAGAAAGCCGATAGTCCCACAAAGGCGCGGCCTTCATGGCTGATTGCGCCGAAATTGCCGTTGACGATCAGGTTCATCGTTTGCTCGCCGCGATGGTCGGGATGCACGCGCCAGCCAATGTCGGAGAGCAGGCATGCGGCGTGGCGCAGGCGGCGCTCCTCTTCGGTCTCGGCCAATTTGACCACGTGCATGAAGCGGTCGGTCCACGCGATCAACTCGTGGGCATGGCGTGCCGAGCGCGACAGCAACTGGTTCAGTTCCTCCGCCGCGCAGATCAGGCCATCCATCGTGCGCTCATTCTCCGGCAGCTTCTCGTGCAAGAGGCCCTCGCGCACGCCGAAGGTCGAGAATACGATTGTCTTCGGCTCTGCCATCCTGATGATGTGTTCGAGCACCAGTGCGGCATAGGTCAACAGCGGGCGCCGTGCCTCCGCGACGACTTCAATATCCGCAAGCATGTCGGCTGCCGCCAGCCGTCGCAGGCGACGTGCGAAATCGAGCGCTTCTTTTGCCGGAATCGAATAGCCGTGCATGATCTGCAGCGGATACCCGCTCTGGATGATGTGAATACGTGCGAGCGCGCGCCAGGTGCCGCCGACTGCGTAGAAGGTGCGGCCGCGGGCCGCCTTGATCTGCGGCGCCTCAGCGAGTTCGTCACGCACGATGCGCGCCGCGCGCTTCAGCGATTTGCGCGCAAGGTCCTGCAATGCGAGGCCGCCGAGCCGCAGTGTTACGCCCTTGCGCACACTGTTACCGTGCACATCGACCAGCTCAAGCGAGCCGCCGCCGAGGTCTCCGACGATCCCGTCTGGATTATGGATGCCGGAGATCACGCCGAGTGCCGACAAGCGCGCCTCGCGCGGACCGGACAGAATCTCGATCGTCACGGCGCAGATCCGTTCCGCCCTCGCGATAAAGTCCGGACCGTTGGAAGCGTCACGGCAGGCCGCGGTGGCGATCGCGTACACGCTGCCGACCCGCATCACCTGGCACAGCGCGCGATACCGCCGCAGCGAGGTGAGGGCCTTCTCGACTGCGTCCGGCGCCAGCAGACCCGAGCTTTGCACTTCGCGCCCCAGGCCGCACAGCACTTTCTCGTTGAAGATCGGAATCAAACTCCGCGCCAGCGCCTCGTAGACGACAATACGCACCGAGTTGGAGCCAATATCGATGACCGCGACACTTGAGCCGCGTATGCGCGGCCATGTCACGGCAGCAGCCTCCTGTCAGGACTGGTTGCGGCGGGTGAGACGGCGCGGCGAGGATTCCTTGAGCGACTTTCCACGGCCTGACAAACTCGGATTCGTCATAAAGTAGTTGTGCACGTTGAACGGCTCTTCGCCCTTCGCAGCCCTAATACGCGTTGACGATCCGTCCGGCAACAGTTGCCAGCTTTGTTCATTGTCCTTCAGATTCGCAAGCATGATCTGCTCAAGGACCTGTTGATGCACTGTTGGATTCTGCATCGGGCACAGCGCCTCGACGCGCCGGTCGAGGTTGCGTGGCATCATGTCGGCAGACGAGATATACACAGCTGCCTTGGCGCCCGGCAGGCCCTGGCCCATGCCGAAGCAGTAGATTCGGCTGTGTTCGAGGAAGCGGCCAATGATCGACTTGACACGGATGTTCTCCGACAGACCGGGAATGCCGGGCCGCAAGCAGCAGATGCCGCGCACCACGAGTTCGACCGAGACACCGGCCTGTGAGGCCTCGTAGAGCGCATCGATGATGTCGGGGTCAACCAGTGCATTCATCTTCATCCAGACCGCGCCTGGCCGACCGTGACGTGCATGCACAGCCTCGCCCTGGATATGTTCGATGATGCGTTTGCGCAGGGTCAGCGGCGACACCGCCATTTTTTCGAGGTCGCTCGGTGCCGCGTAGCCGGTGATGAAGTTGAACACGCGCGCGGCGTCACGGCCGATGGTCGGATTCGACGTGAAATAAGAGAGATCGGTGTAGATGCGGGCGGTCACCGGATGATAGTTGCCGGTGCCGGTGTGGACATAGGTTGTGAGGCTGCCGCCTTCGCGGCGCACGACCAAAGACAGCTTGGCGTGTGTCTTGAGTTCGAGGAAGCCGTAGACGACCTGGACGCCGGCGCGCTCGAGGTCACGCGCCCACCGGATATTGGCCTCTTCGTCGAAGCGCGCCTTCAACTCGATCAGTGCGGTAACGGACTTGCCGGCCTCCGCAGCCTCGGCCAGTGCGCGGACAATCGGTGAATTGTTCGAGGTGCGATACAGCGTCTGCTTGATGGCGACGACATCAGGGTCGCGCGCTGCCTGCTGCAGGAACTGCACCACCACATCGAAGGATTCGTAGGGGTGATGGACGATGAGGTCCTTCTGCCGGATGGCCGCGAAGATGTCGCCCGCGTGCTCGCGCACGCGCTCGGGATGGCGCGGGACATACGGAGTGAATTCGAGATCGGGACGGTCGAGGCGAGTGAGTTGCGAGAGTTCGTTCATCGCCAGCACGCCGTCGACCAGAAAGACTTCATCGTCGGCGGCGGAGAGGGCGTGTTGCACGAAACTGCGCAACTTCTCGGGTGTCTTGGCGTCGATTTCAAGCCGGATCACGGACCCTCGGCGACGCTGTTTCAGCGCGGTCTCAAACACCCGAACCAGATCTTCGGCTTCTTCCTCGATTTCGATTTCGGAGTCGCGGATGATGCGGAAGGCGCCCTGGCCGTGGACAGTGTAACCGGGGAACAGGCGGTTGATGAACAAAGCGGTCGCCTGTTCCAGCGAGATCAGCCGAACCGCATCATCGGCCGGGAGCCGAATGAACCGGTCGATCTTGCTGGGCATGCGGATCAGCGCGTTCATATGCTTGCCATCGGCGGTGCGCGTAAGCTGGAGGCCGATGGTGAAGCCGAGGCTCGGGATGAACGGGAAGGGATGAGCGGGATCAACCGCAAGTGGCGTCAGCAGGGGGAATACGTTGCGGAGAAAGTAGTCCTCAAGCCAGGCCCGTTCCGCCTTCGTGGCATCCGCGCCTTGGACAAGGACGATGCCGGAGTCGGCGAGCGTGTGGCGCAGGTCAGCCCAGATTGCCTGCTGGTCGCTCGCAAGCTGGGAGACGGTCTGGCTGATGAGCACAAGCTGCTCGGCCGGCGTCAGTCCGTCCGGGCTGCGCTCGGTGATTCCTTCCCGGACCTGAGCCTTGATCCCGGCGACGCGGACCATGAAGAATTCATCAAGGTTATTCGCTGAAATCGACAGGAATCGTACCCGTTCCAGCACGGGATGGCTGGCATTGACCGACTCCTCCAGCACCCGACGATTGAAATGCAGCCAGGAAAGCTCACGGTTGATGAAGCGCTCGGGGCCCGTGGCGCTGGCGGGCAGGTTTGCAGTGTCCTGGCTTTTTTCTTTTACTTCAATGACTTGCGTTGAATCCATCGGAAGTCGGTCCATCTTCGCAGCGCCTCTGCGACTCATGCGCAGTGGTAGCGCAAGACATATGTTAGGGCGATGACGTTTCGAGGGCATTGACGTTCCCCAGTCGCGGCGTCAAGAGCATAAACGCTCGATTCGTTCTTCAAATAAGCAGCTTCGCATTCTCGCGGCATGTCTCGCCCGAGCTTTGCCCGTCTCGCCCTTTCCTGGTGAAAAGGGCGCCATGACCGGGCGCCGGCTGGCACCCGTGATCCGTGCCCAAGAAATGCACACCGACTTGACCACAGGGCAGCCGGAAACATCCCGGCCTCCCACGCGGTCCTTTTCGGCTTACTTCGTGCTCTTCCTGGTGAGACGCAGCCCTATTGCCAACATTGCCACGTCCGATCGAGCGAACCACGAAAGCTTGACGCCAGCACGGGGTGCCGGGAACCACACGACTTCGCCGCACGCGGGGGCACTCTAGCCTGATTCTCGATGACTTGTGTCCTTACCATCGAGGCCACGAGAGAGGCTTCTTCGTCGCCGTTTGTCGCGCGCGACGTACCTTGCTCACGGGCAGGCTTGGCGAGACAAAATTCCTGGTGCAAATGAAGGAATCAATGGATCTGGCTCGGCGAGCGGCAGCTGGTCTGGTGAAGTCGGACCAAGCCACCGCGTCACGCGCTCAGAAGGCATAGCGAAGAACATGAAATTCCAGGTAATCGACAAGGCAAAATGGCACTACGGCGCAGCAAACGCTCCCAAGGACATCCCGCTTGAGAATGGCGCCACCCATATCGCCTTCTTCCTGCGCTGGTGCGTAGAGCATGACTTCATGAGCAAGGAAATGATCACTGAGTTCGGTGCTGAGTTTCCGGGAATCAAATCGGGCAAGACCGACTGCCGTCAGTTTTTCGTGGACACCATGGATGGCGTGCTGACAACGGAAGAACTGAACACCGCGGGAGGATTGTTTGCCTCCGCCTATTACAGCAGCGAAAAGACCAAATTTGCCAAGCTGCACGGTTATTATTTGAGCGACTATAACGACATCATCGCGGCGCATTTCAAGGAGAGCAATCACGACAACGCCTATTTCTACTTCGAATATTCGGAAGCGAATTATCAGACGGTAAAGACGGTCATCGAAAGGCGCTACCAGGAGTTCCTGACGATGGGCGCAAAGAAAGCCAAATGACAAAATTGATAAGTCAGCGTGCGTTGCGCCGATGACATGCGGGTGGATTCACGGACGACGGTGCAAAGCGCGGCCTGCCTTGTCTTGCCGGTTAAGTGTGCGATGGTTCGTCTTCGGTTGTCACGTGTTGAATCATCGTGCATGTAACAGCGAACCCATCGGCGCGTTGGAGTGACTTATTGGCGAAGCAAAGTTGCGTCTTCGAGCTGGACCATACCCGGACTTCCTCGAATGCCACGATTTGGCCGACTTCTTCGATGACGAAACTGCTGGTGCCGGACACGAAAAGGGACGCGTGCGCTCGTCAAATTCGGACGTGAAGCGACTTCCAGCCATTTCGAAACGCGTTCGTAATACCTTCAGCGAAACAAGGACCCACCGATCATGCCAAAACCGCCACCCCCAATTGACGACGGCACCAGCGATACGGTCATACCAGCAGCCCGCCGATCTCACGGTCAGCGTTACCATGCACGTCCTTCCGGAAAAGGTCGCTGAGATGTATTCACGTTTCTCAGGCGATCTTAATGCCGCCGTCAACGCGACTGTCGCCCCCCGTGTGCTGCAGAATACGAAGATCGTGTTCGGCCGATACACGGCCTCCAAGGCGGTTGCCGAGCGCGGACAACTGAACAACGACACCATCAAAGCCATCACCGACAGCTTGGCCTACGATCCCGTCTTCCAGATCGAGGGCGTCCAGATCGAGAATATCGACTTCTCGCCCGAATACATCAGGTCAGTTGAGCAGCGCATGCAGGCCGAGGTCGAAGTCCAGAAGCTTCAGCAGAATCTCCAGCGGGAAAAGGTCCAGGCCGAAATCACCGTCACCCAGGCCACCGCCAAGGCCAATGCCGTGAGAGCGGAGGCGCAGGCACAAGCAGATGCCATAAAGATGCGCGGTGAAGCCGAAGCCAACGCCATCAGGGCAAAGGGCGAGGCGCTCAACAACAATCCCAACATAGTCTCGCTCACCCAGGCAGAAAAGTGGAACGGTCAGCTGCCGACAACAATGATACCAGGGGCATCTGTTCCCATCCTCAACGCGAGATAGCGGTACTAATCAGCGCTACATCCCGATCTCGTCGAATGGTCCCGCAAATGCGCGAAGCGCGAGCCACAATCAGCCGACGCATCGTCAAGTCGCTTGGCACGACGTTGGCAGAACTTACGCAGTCGGAGTAGCCGCCGTGCCTGCTGTCGTGTCATTTTTGCAACAGAGTTCAGAAGGATGACCCTACCCCCCTAAACGCGGGATATTACGGCGGCGCGCCGTGGCCGTAAGGACAATGCAATCTCTCAGACGAGGAACTTTGAAGTGGACGAAACAGGTTTTGGTTTAGGATCAGAAGGGCCAGACGTGGCCAATTTACAGCTGAAATTGAACGAGAGTTTAAAGCCAAGTCCAAACTTGGTAACTGACGGAAAATACGGCAATTCAACATGGGCTGCCGTAAAACGCTTCCAAGAAGCAAACTGGCTCAATGAAAACGGCGAAGCGGACCTTGCCACGCAAAACTGCCTTTTTGGTTGCGAAACGTATCAGCCAATTTTGCATCAGGTACGCTTTATTCGACAGCCAGACGAACGCACCTGCTGGGCTGCAAGCACGGCGATGATGACGAACTCGACGGTCGAGGACGTCATAAAAAAAACGCCGCCTGGCTTTTTGATAAATCGTGGTCTCCAGAACTGGAGTAAGTCCGACGGTTGGCATATGCGCAGGATGGAACTATTCGGAGATATCCACGGTTTGAACCCCTATCCGCCAATGTCTTGGCCACCGAGCGCATTGGTCACTGCGCTCCAGCGTGGACCGTTGATGATCGAGATGCTCCGGGATTCTGCCAGTTATGCTCGTGGCAAGGGATCTGAGGGACATATGATCGTTGTTGCCGGCGCGCGCGGCGACGGCGACCCTGATGGATCAGGTAAAGGGACTACTTTGCGCATACTTGATCCATCGCCGCCGCGAATTGGATCGGTCGTCTCAGTCTGTGCTTATTGGTGGCTGCGAAGACAGCCTACGAGGACCTATTGCGTGTGGCAAAAGAAATAATTTCCAGGTTCTCTTTCTTCAACCAGGAAAGGGCAGTATCCCACTCACGGGAGAACCCGAAAAATTCCTTGGATTGATGACGCCAAAGTTGTCGCAGACCAGAACTACAAAATTCTGGTCCGCGATTTGGAACATGTTGGCGCGTGAGCGCCATGGTTATCCCGGCATCTGATGCACAACAAATGCCGTGCCAATTATCGAGAGTTTGCGGACGGCGATCGAAACTTCGGAGCGTGCCCCGCGGTTAGGCGGCGCAATGCGCGATGCTGTGGACCGCGCGCATTGGCTTGACCTCAAAATAGAAGCGGCCCCGATCAATCACAGAAGATCGTCGCAGGGTCAGACTTTGCCGATGAGCCCGTTCAGGGAAGCCGGAATCGAGAAAAAGTCTGCCACCTCCCAAGGAATGGCGTCGCGGCCTCGTCTTATCTCCTGAGTACTCATGCTCTGGAGCGGGATTATGAGCGACATTCGAGGTTCGAAAGACACAAATCGCGGACACTGCACTGGCCGCCGAATAGAGACGGCAGCCCCAATGCCTCGCGTTGTGATGAACGCACCGAATAGAGCAGAACTTTCACGGATCCCCAATAAGGGACTCCAAGTCCGCCATCTGCCAATTTTGCTATAGCTCTGAGGCTTATCGTAATGAAGTTCAAACACAAGGTCTTGCGGCTCGCTGGCTACATGCTGCTCGGTTTTGCGGCCCTTTTCCTTGCCAGGCTGGGATACGGTTATCTTGTGGTGCCTCCCGGCGACCAGACCCGTCCAGCGTATTCAGCGGACAGCGGCTTTCACGGCGAGGTGGCCGCGCCCAAGAAGAACTACGCCAGCGATGTTTACAGGTACAAGGGCGTGGACAATGCAGCGGGCGTGGACCTGAACCAGAAATATGAAAAAACGGCGTCCATACAAAGCAGCAGCACCAAGTTCGATGAAGACGAGAAGAAGGTGCGGACTGTTATTGCCGACCACAATGCCATTATCCAGTTTGAGAACGGCCGCGGCAATGAAGGGCAGCGCGTGCTTCGATTGGTCATAGGCGTGCAGCCGGCTTTGTTCGACGTGTTCAGCCAGGAGATTCAGAAGATCGGGACCGTGCGTGGTATAACCGTGACCAAGACGGACAAGACGAACGAATTCCTGGCCTTGAAGGCCCAGAAGCTTTCTCTGGAGAACACGCGCAATGCTCTTATCGAGCTGAAAAAGAGCAACGGCCAGATTGCCGAGTTCATCAAGCTGCAGAATCGTATTCTGGAAATTGAGCAGCAGTTGCAGAAGCTGGGTGTGCAGCTTGGAGAGTTTGACGAGGTCAATGCCTTTTGCACCGTGAACCTGTCACTCGCTGAGCAGCGCATGATCACGACAAGCGGACCGGGTTTCCTGTCTCGCGTCGAGGCGGCGTTCAAATGGTCGGCCACCGTGTATGTGGGGTGCATCGCGGCCCTCTTGCTGATCATGCTTTGCGCGTTCGTGCTGCTGGCCGTTGACGACAGGTTCGCGCTGACCCGGCGCTTGCTGAGCAAGTTGCAGCAGTAGGGCAGTTTCACCCTGAACTTGCGTTAGCCCGGTGGATGGGTGAGTTAACAGGTCACGTGCGCCGTCGTTTGTTTCAACAAGACGGCGCAAGTGCGTAACGCACCACGCCACGGGCGAAGACGGGTTTTCGCGATCGGCGCGGGGCAGAGCATGCCGCATCACGCCGCTTCAATTGTAGCTGCTCTCTTTGCGGTTCATGAACACCGACGCCAGAATAAGGCCATAGACAATCGCCTGGATAACGCTCGCAATGGTTGTGATGGCGGAAATTATCCAGAAGGACTGCTGCACATTCCAGCCGAAGCTATTCCGCGCCTGGACCACATAGAGAACCAGGAACTGCGACGCCAACGTTGTGACAAGAAGGAGAACTGAACTGATCAGTGTGAGTATGGCGGCACGAGGGTGACGCTGCCAGAACACCAGCGCGGCAATTATTCCAGCCACGCAGGCAAGGAGCACGGGAGTCAGAAGCAATAGCCGCTGTAGAAACGAGATAAAGATACTATCCATTATCCATCTGCCTGTGGGTGGGAGAGGAATACGTCATTTTTCGTGGTTCGGGCTATTGAAAGACGGCCGCGGTCGAGCTGGGTAAGGGAGGCGGCTCTTTGCGGTTGACGAACACCGCCGTCAGCAGAAGACCGTAGGCCGCTGCCCGGATAGCGCCCCAAAAGATCGTGTTGACGGCCATCAGCAGGTTCATCACATCCATGCCAAGCCTTTGTCGAAGTTGCATCAAAAGGTACACAATTAGGAATGGTTGCGCTAATGTCGTGACCAAAAGGAGAGCCGTGCCGATTAGCGTGAACATGGCGGGACGAGGGCATCGCTGCCAGAACGCCAGTACGGCAATTATTCCCGCGACATAGGCAATTAATACCGGAACCTGAGCCAAGAGCTGCATTAGATACTGAGAAAAGATACTGTCCATTATCTATCTGCCTGTGATGGGAGAGGAATTTGCCATTCTCCGCATCTTCGTGCGGGCAACGACGAAAAGCAATTTTGAGTTCGGAATATTTCCCACGGATGCGGAAAATAAGCATGTGGTTCTGGCTTATTGAAATCCGTCGGGGCGATTGCGGTCAAGCTGAATTATGTCTCTACATCACGGTGAGCGTGGGCTGAGCTGCGATTGGTCACAGGTCGCGCAGCAATTCGGCGGCCAGTGTGCGGGTGACTGGGCGCCCCTGACGCAGCGCCTCGCTATCCAACAGTTCTACCGCCCGCCGGGCGGCCACCGGGGAGCGCTCCAGGCGGGTGGCGAGGTAGCTGATCACGCTCTCGTCGACCGTCATTTGGCGGTCGGCGCAGAACTTGACGATCAGCCCGCGGAACAGCAGATCATCCGGCGGCGAAAGCGACACCACGGGCACCGCGCGCAGCCGGGAGCGCAGATCCCGCAATTCGATATCGAGTGCGACCGGCGGTTCGCGTCCCGTGAACAGGACGAAGGCACCTTCCTCGCGCGCAAGGTTCATGAGATGGAACAGCGCGCGCTCATCAAACTTCTTCGACGTCAGATCCTGTACCACCAGAGCGCCAGTGGCGAGCGCCTCCGGCACCACATCAGCGGTCAACGCATTCGCGGTCGTAGAGCGGGCACCGGCTTCTTCGGCCCATATGGCGGCGAGGTGGCTTTTGCCGGATCCTTCCGGTCCTGCCAGCCACATGATCCGGTTTGGCCATTCCGGCCAGCTATCGATCAAGGCGAGACCGGCGGCGTTGGCGGGACCTTCCAGGAAATTGTCCCGGCCAAGGCTTTCCGCATGCGGCAGCTCGAATGCCAATTGACGGGGACGGCCAGCCACGCTTGCTTTGCTCCATGCCGGACCAAAACCGGCCTAATCTGCCAAACGGCGTTATACGAAAGCGTTCTTTCGAGTACGAGTTGGTCTTTGGCGGGCTGCTCGCTCCCGCAGGCTATTTGCCGTCGATCGTGCTCATGTGTTGCACCCACTCCACAAGATAGAGCGCCACCGAAGAAAGGGTGAAGAATGCGACGAAGCCCATGAGGATGACATCATAGGGCTTGAGCTGGAAACCGAAGGCGAGAGAAGCCAGCACCAGGGCCGCAAAGGCCACCTGGGCCACGGTGTTCAGCTTCGACACCATCGACGGTTTCATGGCGACCGGCCTGTCGAACAGCCAGGAGACGATCACGGCGGCTACGATCATGATGTCGCGGGAGACCACCAGGATCACGATCCAGCCCGGTATCGCGCCTTTGATCCCCAGCGCCACATAGATGGAGACCAGGAGAGCCTTGTCGGCGAGCGGGTCGAGCAGGGCGCCCAATTCGCTCCTCATGTTGAAGCGTTTGGCGAGGAAGCCATCGACGGCATCGCTGACGCCAGCGATCACAAACACGGCGAACGCCACCTCCATTTGGCTCGAAACGATGGCCCAGACGATGACCGGGACCAGCATGATTCGGCCCAGGGTAATGATGTTCGGAATACTCACGCGGCGCTTTCCCGGCCTCCGGTCAGAACTGGTTGTCTACATAGTATATGAATCTGCGGCTTGCGAGCCATTGCGCGCCCGGCAATTTCGACGTAACCAGCCGCGAAACCACTGGAAATTGGGCATGACTGACCGCAACAACGGCCTGACCTACGCCGATTCCGGCGTCGATATCGATGCGGGCAATCGCCTTGTCGACCTGATCAAGCCGATGGTGCGTGCCACCGCACGTGCCGGCGCGGACGCCGAGATTGGTGGATTCGGCGGCCTGTTCGACCTGAAGGCAGCTGGTTTCAAGGATCCGGTCCTTGTCGCCGCCACCGATGGTGTCGGCACCAAGGTCAAGATCGCGATCGAGACGGGCGTGCATGGCGGTATCGGCATCGACCTTGTGGCAATGTCGGTCAACGACCTGGTGGTGCAGGGTGCCGAGCCGTTGTTTTTCCTGGATTATTTTGCCTGTGGGAAACTTGACCCCGAGGCCGCGGCCGCAATTGTGGCAGGCATCGCGGAAGGGTGCCGCGAGTCCGGCTGTGCGCTGATCGGTGGAGAGACCGCCGAGATGCCGGGTCTCTACAAGGATGGCGATTACGATCTCGCCGGTTTCGCGGTCGGGGCCGCCGAGCGTGGCCGGCTCCTGCCGCGCCAGGACATCGCTGCTGGTGATGCCGTGATCGGTCTGGCGTCCTCGGGCGTGCACTCCAACGGCTTTTCGCTGGTGCGCAAGGTCGTCGCGCAGTCCGGGGTGGGCTTCGAGGCGCCAGCGCCGTTTTCGTCGGTCATGACACTGGGTGGCGCGCTGCTGGCGCCGACTCGGCTCTATGTCAAATCCTGCCTGCGCGCGATCCGCGAGACCGGAGCGGTGAAGGGCCTCGCGCATATCACCGGCGGCGGCTTCACGGACAATATTCCGCGCGTCCTGCCAAAGCATCTCGGCGTGGGCGTTGATCTTGCGCGGGTACCGGTGCTGCCGGTGTTCAAATGGCTGGCGGCGCAAGGTGGCATCGCCGAGTTCGAAATGCTGCGCACCTTCAACTGCGGCATCGGCATGGTGGTCATTGTGGAGCCCGACGCCGCCGATGAGGTGGCGCAAGTTTTCACCGACGCCGGCGAGACGGTGGCGATGCTCGGACAGGTGATCCCAGCCGAGGGCGAGCAGCGCGTCGTCTATAACGGCCACCTTGATCTTTCGCTGTGAGACCATGAAACGACGTGTTGCTATCCTGATCTCCGGACGCGGCTCCAACATGGTCGCGCTGATCAAGGCCGCCTCAGTTCCGGATTTTCCGGCCGAGATCGCGCTCGTGATCTCGAATCGCGCCGATGCATTGGGCCTGGAGAAAGCGAGGGCGAGCGGCGTGCCGACGCTCGTGATTGCAAGCAAGCCGTTCGGCAAGGACCGCGCCGCGTTCGAAGCGGTGTTGCAGTCGGCGCTCGATGAGCACGGCATCGAACTGATCTGCCTCGGCGGCTTCATGCGTCTGTTCACTGCTGCTTTCGCGCGAGCCTGGTACGGTAGGATGCTCAACATCCATCCGTCGCTCCTGCCGTCTTTTCCGGGCCTTGATCCGCACGGTCAGGCCTTGCGGGCCGGCGTCAAACTGTCAGGCGCGACCGTGCACTTCGTGATCCCCGAGACCGATGCCGGTCCGATCGTGATGCAAGGGGCCGTTCCCGTCAGCGACGACGATACGCCCGAAACGCTGTCCGAGCGCATCCTGGAACTCGAGCATCGCATCTATCCGGAGGCGCTGCGTCTGCTCGCCACCGGCAGGGTGCGGCTCGAGGGCAATGTCTGCAGAACGACGGGGAGCGGAGACTCCGAGAATTTCCTGATTTCGCCGGTGGTGCGCTGAACCGAGGGCAGGCGCACAAAGCTTCGTCTGTTTACTCAAGGCGTTGAGAATGGATCGAGCAGCAATACGCCTGCTGCTGCAATATCGGCAATGTTGCGCGTAACAAGCGTCATGCCGTGCACCTTGGCGGTAGCAGCAAGAAGACTATCGATCAGCGGCAAAGGGTTGGGAATTCCAAGGAGTGCCCAGGTCTCGGCAACTGCCTCGTCAACTGGCAAGACGCGGTCGCTGAGGGCCGTCCGCATTTGCGAAAACCATTGGTCGAGAGCTTTCGCCTGATGCGGATCATTGCGCCTCTTCAACTCGATACCCCGACGTATCTCGGCCAGCACCAGCACGCTTGTTCCAATTTCCTCGACCGGGGTTTCGCTGACCCAACGGATGACATTCGGGTGAGCTCGGTCTCGCTTGCGGATCTCGGAAATGATGTTGGTGTCGAGCAAGAATCTCACAGGTCGACCTCGCGCCAACGGTCTCGTCGCGGGTGATCGAAAACACCAGTGAAAGCTTCATCAGGGAGGTCGGAGCCGAACACGTCGAATGCGGTCTTGATCTTCGGATCGAGAAGCGCATGAGTTAGCGTAGACCGAAGGATATCGGCTCCTTCCGATTGGTTGCGGAGCTTTGCTGCCAGTGCCCGGATCAGACCAGCATCTTTCTTAGTGGCTTGGACCTCCATCCGCAAAAGCCCTCGCGCAGCCGCGCGTCGCCGATGCGCGCGAGTAGCCTTCCGCTGCGATCTGGTGGCCATCAACGTTTCCCTTTATTTTCCGGTTATATAACCGGAAATCTCTGAGAAGTCCACTTTGCGCATTGTGCTGAGCCCAAAAACAAAATCCCCCGGCAGGCCGGGGGGAGATTTCGAATTCCTGATTTCGATTTTCTGGGCAGCTCGTGAACTAATCAGGAGACCTTGAGGTTCTCCGCGGACGTCTTGCCGCGGCTTTCCACGAGGTCGAATTCAACCACCTGATTCTCATTGAGGGTCGTCAGTCCCGCGCGTTCGACGGCGGAGATGTGGACGAACACGTCCCTATCGCTGCCCGTCGGCCTGATGAACCCATAGCCTTTTGTGGGGTTGAACCATTTGACGCTGCCCTTCTGCATCGCCATCGCACCTGTCTCCAAGTTGGACCTAAGAAGGTCTAGACATGAAAAAACGCGGCCACGCTCCACGCGCACCGCGCCACAAACGGACTTTCGGAAGTCTGTTCAAACTCTGCAGTCTTCACGGTCAACTTCACGACATGCAACTTCACGATATGCACAGCCACGCGGCCAAATCCGATTGCGCACAATACTGCAGCAGGAAAATCGTGCGTTGGCAATAAGCCCTAAGAATTAGACGCGCGGAACACAAGCGGCGACTGCGGCGAGGGAACCGCAACTGCCAAGCGCGTTGTTCTCTGTCAGCGCGTTGTTTTCTGTCGCGGAAATGACGTTGCAAGTTCCGTATGATCGCAATAGCCAAGATGGTGACGTTTTCTCGAAGCTAGAATTCTCAAACGAGTCGAGACGTGAAAGGAATCGCGTGATGACGGTGCTGCCCAACTCGCCAGAAGCCCGGGACGTAGCCTATCAACTCCACGGCTACACGAATGCGCGGGCCCACCAGCAAGGCGGACCGCTGGTGATCGAACGCGGTGAGGGGGCTTACGTCTATGACTCCGGGGGAAAGCGTTATTTCGAGGCGTTGTCCGGCCTCTGGAGCGTGGCGCTTGGTTTCAACGAGAAGCGGCTTGTCGAGGCGGCACACCGGCAAATGCAGGCCTTGCCCTTCTATCACACCTTCTCATCACGGTCGCACGGGCCTTCGATCGATCTCGCCGAAAGGCTGGTGAAGTTGGCGCCGGTGCCGATGAGCAAGGTGTTTCTTACGAATTCCGGTTCCGAGGCCAACGACACGGTCTTGAAGCTGATCACCTATCGCTCGAATGCACTGGGCCAGCCGCAGCGCAAGAAAGTGATCAGCCGCCTGCGCGCCTATCACGGCGTCACGATAGCAACCGCAAGCCTGACAGGTTTGCCGGCCAACCACCGCTCCTTTGATCTTCCGCTGCCGAATATCCTGCATACGGGTTCACCGCATTTCTACAAGGACGGCGAAGCGGGCGAGAGCGAGGAGGCCTTTGCGACGCGGCGCGCCGAGGAACTGGAAGCGCTGATCCTGAAGGAAGGTCCGGATACCATCGCGGCTTTCTTCGGGGAACCAGTCATGGGCGCAGGTGGCGTCATCGTGCCGCCCGCGACCTATTGGGACAAGATTCAGAAGGTTCTCAAGAAATACGACATTCTGTTGGTGGCCGATGAAGTGATTTGCGGGTTCGGCCGTACCGGCAAGATGTTCGGCTGCGAGACCTATGGGATCGAGCCCGATGTGATGGTGCTCTCGAAACAGATCACCTCAAGCTATTTCCCGCTTTCGGCAATCCTGATGAACGAACGCATGTTCGAGCCGATTGCCGACGAGAGCAACAAGATCGGTGTTCTCGGCCACGGCTTCACGGCTGGCGGCCATCCTGTCGGCGCCGCCGTCGCACTGGAAAATCTCAAAATTATCGAGGAGCGCGGCCTGGTCGCGCACGCTGCCCGGCTGGGTGCTCATCTCCAGGCGCGGCTGCGCGAGGTTGCCGATCATCCTCTGGTGGGGGAGGTCCGCGGCGTCGGCATGATAGCAGCGATCGAACTCGTGCTCGACAAGCAGCGAAAGGTTGCCGCTGAACCGCCGGGCGCGGTTGGCGGCATCGCGAGTCGCTTGCTGCTGGAAAGGGGGATCATCTCGCGCAACATGCTCGATGCCCTCGCGTTCTGCCCGCCGCTGATCGTCAACGAGAAGCAGATCGACGAACTGGTGGACGGGGTCAAAGGCATGCTCGACGACCTCAAGCCGGCGGTGGCAAATCTGTCGCCGGCATAGCAAAGACAGGATCGTCATGCCGTGGGCCGCGCGACGGCAAGCAGCAGAAGCCGGTGACCAGTCACCGGCGTGCCGTCATCGCCCAGCCCCATCCTTGCATGCGGATCAAGCTTTGATCTTTGTTCGTCCAGAATCCTGAGAAATCTGCCCACGGCGCAAACGCCCACAGAAGCCGATCGGCCTCGTCTGGCTTTTCGTCTTCATCATCGTACTGGCAATCGACAGAAGCCAATACCGCATGTTGGAGCAGTTCGAAGATGACCGCGGTGTCGATCACGTCCTGCGTTGGGCGCCACGCCGCATCACACTCGTCATCCCTCGTCGGTGGGCATCCCTCGTCGGTGGGCCAACAACCAGTAACCCACAATTGTGCGCCGGTTTCTGGTTTGAACCCGCATCCCCACACACCTTGATTTTCCCAAATTGCTTTCACGACACCATCGGGCCCGGCTTCATACTGATGCGGGGAAATCAGAGTGTCCTGGCTGTCGAAGATGTTGACGTCTCCGCACGCCCGGGGATCTTCCCACAGTCGGCCAAGGCGGTGATTAAGGGTCTGGATAGCCTGCGGGACGACGAAAGGAAGCGTGATCTGGGAGCCCGCGAGATCGTCGCTCCAGCCGAACCAATTGATGATGAATGTACAGGCATCGTCGACGGTTGATATGGTCTTAGGTAGTTCATTCATTTTCCACTCGTCAAAGCGATTGAGTTCTGGGACCACGTGCGATTTAGCTAACCAGCTTCGTCTCCCTTGAGCAAGTCCATGAGCAGGTTTGGTGTTGGGGCGCGACTCGTCGCAACGTACTGGTGTCGCGATAATCGAACGCCGGTGTCTTGCAGCGCACCGCCAGATCGGTGCGCTGTCGTCGTCGTTGAAGGTGATGTCGATGCGATAATAATCGGTGCGAAACGCCCCTTCGAGAAAAGTCGTCGAGCAAATCCCGAAGCGCGTGTCGCCGTGTCGCGCCTCTGCCGAAATGCTCTTGTCGCCCGGCTTCGCTGTTCCGCCCGCCAGTGCGCCGCAGATTAGCTGGGCGAGCGATACGTGGGCTAAGCCCACGCAAGCCTGCTCAGGAACGGTCGACGCCGACCACGCGGCCTTTCTCGATCGCGAGCGCGATCTGTCCGTGCTTGAGCTTGAGCGCGGCGTCGCCAAACAATTCGCGTCGCCATCCTCGCAATGCCGCTACATCTGCCTCATCGTCGGCGGCGATCTGTTCGAGATCGTCAACGGTTGCGATGACCTTGCTGGCGACGGCGTGGCGTTCGGCCGTCATCCGCAGGAGCACCTTCAAGAGCTCGACGACCGCCGCGCCATTGGAGTTGTTGCGCGGCTTCTCCAGCTTCGGCAGCTTGCTCAGGTCGCGCGCAAGTCCGCGTTGCACGGCGGCGATGATGTCCGCGCCCCACTTGGATTTCTCAAAGCCCTTCGGCAGAGAGCGCAGATGGGCGAGCTTCTCCAGCGTGGTCGGCGCATGCGTTGCAATGTCGCTGAGTGCTTCATCCCGCAGCACGCGGCCACGTGGCACATCGCGGCTTTGCGCTTCCTGCTCGCGCCAGGCCGCGACGTCCATCAGGACCGCCAGTTCCTTCGGCTTGCGCACCCGCGTCTTCAGCCGTTCCCAGGCGCGTTCGGGGTGAAAGTCGTAGGTGAGGGGGGACGTCAGGACTTCCATCTCCACGCTGACCCAATCGCTGCGGCGGCGCTTCTTCAGGTCGACGTCGAGTGCACTGAACACGTCGCGCAGATGGGTGACGTCGGAGACCGCATAATGCAGTTGCTCCTTGGTGAGCGGCCGGCGCGACCAGTCCGTGAACCGATGGCTTTTGTCCAGCCGGTGTCCGGTAACCTTCTCGACCAGTTGGTCGTAGGCGATGCTGTCGCCATAGCCGAGCACCATGGCCGCGACCTGGGTGTCGAATACCGGGTGCGGGATGATGTTGGCGAGATGCCAGACAATCTCAATGTCCTGGCGGGCGGCGTGGAAGACCTTCAGCACGCTCTCGTTGCTCATCAGCCCGAAAAACGGCTTCAGGTCGATGCCTTCCGCCAGCGCGTCAATGACGATGGCCTCCTCGGGGCTCGCCAACTGCACCACGCACAACAGCGGGTAATAGGTGGTTTCACGCAGGAACTCGGTATCGACGGTGATGGCGGGGTGCTTGGCCAGCCGGCCACAAGCGGCGGCGAGCTCAGCGGTAGTGGTAATCAGATCCATGAATGACCCATGACACGTGCCTCACGCCGTTCTGCCGAAAGCGAAGCCATGTCAAGGGGCGAATTGCGAATTCGAGCCCTGCATTTCGGGCCAAATCGCAAGCCAGACCGGCAGGTCCGGGCCTGATTCGGGAAGGCGGTCGCCAAAACCTATTCGTAGCGAATCCGACGCGACGGCTTCCGCCGACGAGGCGACGCCACCACGACCAGGCACATGACGATCAGAGCCAGTCCCAAAAACTCAAACACCAGCAGATCCACGGCAGTATCCCCCGAAAGACCGCCAAGCAGGTTTCGGAAAAGTGTCCCACGTTTCCGATAAAACCAAAAACCTAAGCGGCGATGCGTAGGTAGCACCACGCCTGCTTAGATTTGTCGAAGTTCAATTAAGGGCCCTTTAATCTTTGTGGTTACCGGCGGCGGGGTGGGGGGTGGATGGTGGACAGGAGGTTAATCAATCGACAAGGCTCGTCATCATCGGGCTTACCCCGGTGACCCAGTGCGAGCGAAGCTCGTCACTTCGCTCGCACTCAACTCGTTACGCATCGTCCGCGCAAGTGGACAATTTTTGATGGGTTGTCGAGTCAGCCCGGCCTTTAACCGAGACTTGGGCAGGATCAAATATCCTCAAGTGGTATCGTGAATACGCCACCTTCCCCCGCATCGAATGCCTTCCGCCAGATGGCGTACCCTTGCAGGTCGTCAGCCGCAACGGGCATATGACCAATTCGATCAGGGGATGCCTCCAATACGCGGGCCTCCACAATTGGGAAGTGTCCCTTTCGTGGAAGCGTCTTTAATTCCTTCACGTCATCGACATCCTTGGACGACACGGGTTCGGTCGTGTGTACATCGAATTTCTCAAGAGAATAGATGACGCCAAGCTGCGGCACCTCATCGACTGCGAGTACGCGAAAGAAGCTCCAATGGCCATTTGAGCGGCGGAAAGAGCAGAGATCACCGGGCGTCAATTTCATGCAGAACCTACCATCTGTAACCGCAGGTCTTTCAATTCGAATACGTCCACAATGTGATGGCAAGCTGTTTTTGTCGTTTGACAATCGACAATTGTGAGAAGAGCGGACTCTTGGATGCCTTTGGCGGCATTATGTTGGCCCGAACGGGTCATGCCAGCGCCTCACGTGCTGCCCTTTAATCTTTGTGATTGCCGGCGGGCGGATGGTGGACAGGAGGTTAACGGCTTAGGGCAACGGGTCACTGCGTTTGCCCCCACCTTCACATGTTGTCGGGCTGCTGGGCGCACCTTGGCAGCCTTTCCGATTCTTAGCCTCACTTCGGCGGGCCGATGTGCCGTGTCAGCAAGTCTTTGAAACCGGCGATGTCGAAGCCTTGCGTGGCCAACGTACGACCAGGGAAGACGAGGAACAGGGACGGTGCCGTGTAGATCAGCACATAATCGGCGTTGCAGCGCCACTTGAGAAATTTGTTCCACTGCAGTCGGCTCTCACCGGTTGATGAAGTGAGGCGAATTCCATCGTCCAGGACTACCAGCTCGAATTCATTTTCTTGCATCAATTTGTATCGTCGATAGCTGTTGCGCGCCTTCCGAGGAATGATGAGATACATTCTTGCTAGCACAACTGCTATCCAATAGCCGATGCCACAGCCGACGACTATGATGACAACATGCCAATCGAAGATGGTGCCAATGCCCGACGCTATTGCCGCACCAATGCCCGACTCCATCACCGTACCAATGCCCGACCCGATCACCGCAGCAAGCAGGAATAACACGGTCCAAATCAGGATCGACACCACCCACCCACGCAGCGTGCGCATCGCATTCAGCTTCATAGCGCACACATAGTCGCTTTCGGAAATACGGTAATTGGCGGACATCGGGTTATTGTTGGATATAGATGGTTTTTCGTTTTCCATTGCGACCTCAATTTGTGGCCTTTTTCTCGTCCGTTTGGCGCCATACTTTGCTTTTCACAAGAGGCTTTTTCCCGGTAGTAAAGCAAAGATCAAGCCCCCGATGCCTGAGCTGTTCAAGCTGACCGCGAGAACAACAGGACATGCTGCGAAAACCTCGGCGGCAATGCTGGTTTTTTTAATGGCGGCCCGGGCCGCATATCCGGCGGCCCGGGCCTACTGCCGTGATTTTCTCCAACCGATGGCGTTTAACGAGCAATCGTTAATCTGATTCTTGGCGCTCTTCCGCTAAGCTACAAGGCCATAAAATGAATGGAGGCCTTGGAAAGATTCGAACTTTCGTCTCCAATTTCTGTGATCGCTCGGTTCGATCCGGTCGGCACGGCAATGCTCAAGTTGGCGTGAATAGATTGACATTGAAGTCCGCACGATCGCCTGTCTGCCATTCCAGCATCCCCCCATTGGTGGGGGGAGAAGGACTTGAACCTTCACGGCTTGCGCCCGATCTTTGCGTCTCTCAGTCTCACGACAAGCTTAAGCTTGTTTCATCAGGTAATCGAACATGATGTTGCCGATCGCAGGCGGCTCGATCACGTCCACGCTGTTGGCTTCCTCGCGCGCCTGCTTCACGGCCTTGAACAGCGTCTCGACGCGGCCAAGCAAGCGGTCACGTTCCGGCTTCGCCATCGCGCCGGAGAGCTTTGTCAGCTTCCAGTAGCCAGCGATGATGTCCTCGGTCACGAGCTGCGTCTGCGCTGGATGCTCAGGCGTCGCCTGGTACAGCACGATCGGCTTTTGCACCTTCTTGGTGCGGTGCGTCCGCAGTTCGGGGGTGCGCGACAGGCCTGAATTGGCGTCCCTGGCCCACTCTTCCGCTTCATCTAGCACCGGCAGCTCGCCGATCATCGTTCTCAGGTCCGAAAGCTGCTTCTCCAGAAACAGCAGATACGTGACTGGTGCCTCGAACAAGACGCGATCGCCATCCATCACGCGACCGAATGCACGCGTATTGGTCCAGTCCTTCTGCGCTGTTACATCAAGCAGTTCGGTGGTCTGGCCCGCGATGTCCATCAATACGTTCGAGACAGTCATCTGTACGCGCTGGCGCTCCGGCGGCAAATCTTCGCCTTCCTCATCGCGTTTTTCGTATTGCTTGCTGAAGCCGTTGAACAGTGCCGGTTTCTGCAACAGCTTGTGCAACTCAGTCAGCCGACCGTAGACGCGCGACTTGACGCCTTTCTCGATCGCAATGATCTGGTTCAGTTTCGGCATATTTGATTCTCCGTATTGTTCTAAACATTACCCACGGGATCTATCACTCTGAATTTCATGAGCCTGCGGCATCAATGTTTGCGGGCATTGCACCTGTGGATCGGTGCTGGCAACGCAGAATATGCAAAGGGACTTCTCCGCAATTCCTTCGCCATCGCCGCGAATAATATGGCAGTTGCGCCGTCGGCTCCGGTCGACGTTGATCAGTGAGACGATTGAGGGAGAAATCTGGTCCAGATGCTCTGTGACGGTTATCGGCTGCCAATCGTAAAGCCTGACTGAGAGGTGGCCCTCAAACCACGTAACCCAATAACGTGAGGGTCAGGAAAGACAGGAGCAATGGTTTTCATCAGAGTATTCTCGTGAAGGAAAGCAGGTGGAGCGTTGGCGAAGGATTCAGGCGGATTTGAGACGCAGTCGGGGGCCTCCGGCATCGCAGCACCTCACGTCTCTAGCCGATCGCCCATTGCCACGCGTGGCTTTGTAATCGGACAATGACGAGTTGGGGGCCGGGCTGCCACCATTACTCACAGCGATGATTTCCGGATGCCTTACGTGCCGCAGAACGTCTGGTACACGCGCTCGTGCGGCTCAGGCGGGTTCTGGTAGGCGGCCGACTCCGGCTGGTCTTCGTATGGCCGTGACAGCACCTTCACGAGCTCCTCGAATGGCGCATAGCCGTCATTGGTCACGGCCGCCTGGATCGCCGCTTCAATGCGGTGGTTGCGTGGAATGTAGGCGGGGTTGACGCTGCGCATCAACGCCTGCCGTTCGGCCGGCGTCTGCGCCTCCTCGCTCGTGCGCTTGCGCCAGCGCGCGGCCCACTCGTCAAAGGCCGCGGGCTCGGTGAAGAGCCGACGCACGGGCCCATCCGGTGACGCATCACACGCCGCGTCCGAAAGCTGGCGGAAGGTGAGGGTGAAGTCGGCCGCGTTCTTCGCCATGGCGTCGAGCAGGTCCTGGATCAGCGCGTCGTCGCCATCGCGCTCCGTGAACAGGCCGACCTTCTTGCGTAGTCCCTGCCGGTAGGCCGCGCTGAACTCGTCAGGGAACGCACCCAGGATGTCCTGCGCCTCAGCGATCGCCTTTTCCTGATCATTTGAGAACAGCGGCAGCAGGCACTCTGCCAGCCGCGTCAGATTCCACAGCGCAATGCGCGGCTGATTGGCATAGGCATAACGACCCATCAGGTCGATTGACGAGAATACTTGCGCGGGATCGTAGTCGTCCATGAAGGCGCACGGACCGTAATCGATGGTCTCGCCCGAGATCGAGGTGTTGTCAGTGTTCATCACGCCATGGATGAATCCAATGAGCAGCCAGCGCGCGACAAGATCGGCCTGGCGCGTAACAACGCCGGCGAGCAGCGCGTGATAGGGGCGTTCGTGATCCCTGAGTTCCGGATAGTGCCGCGCGATGACGTGGTCGGCGAGTTGACGGATCGCGTCAGCATCGCCGCGCACCGCAAAATACTGGAAGGTGCCGACCCGGACGTGGCTCGCGGCGACACGCGTCAGCACCGCGCCGGGCAGCGGTGTCTCGCGCATCACAGGCTCGCCGGTGACGACAGCAGCAAGTGAGCGCGTGGTCGGGATACCCAGCGCGAACATCGCCTCACTCACGATATATTCGCGCAGCACCGGCCCAAGTGCGGCGCGGCCATCGCCGCGGCCGGAGAAGGGTGTGCGGCCTGAGCCCTTGAGCTGAATGTCACGGCGGATACCATCCGTGTCGATGACCTCACCCAACAGGATGGCCCGGCCGTCACCGAGTTGGGGAACAAAGTTCCCAAATTGGTGGCCGGCATAGGCCATGGCGATGGGGTCGGCGCCGTCGGGAAGTTTTGTGCCAGCCAGTATTTCCGCCCCTTCCGGGGTCTCCAGCAGGTTTGGATCAAGCCCGAGTTGGACGGCGAGCGGCCGGTTCAGCTTGATCAACCGGGGCGCGGCGACCGGGGTCGGTGCGACGCGCGCGAAAAAGTTCCCCTGCAGCGCCGCGTAGGAATTCTGGAACGGGAAATGGACCGTCATGAACTGAAGATAGGTCTCCCGCCGCCTATCGGCAAAGGCTTGGGTCTGAAAGTGAAGCTGAAGATGAGGTGTTCCGCTGAGGTTGAGTTTTCGTGCTCAGTATCCCGCAACTGCCATCACCACCACCGCACCGAGCACCATCCAGCCGAAGTGGCGGCCGCGTGTCGCCCAGGCATTGCCGAACGCGCCGAAGCCGAGCACGCAGGCCGATGTTATGACGATCCAATGGCGCGCGTGGTCTGAGGCCATCGAAGGTGCGGCGATCAGCAATACACCTGCGCTGGCCCACGCGACGGCAGAGGCCTGCCAGACCAATCGGATCAACGTTCGGAGCTGCTCCGGCTCGATCCGGGCGATGGCAAATACTTTTGTTTCGCCAATAATGCCGTGAACGACCGCCACGAAAATCGCGGCGGCTCCGGCGCATTGCAACAGCAGATCACGCATTAGCTCACCGACAGGTTGAAGAACCGCGACGACGGGCTGGCGAGCACTTGCCCGTCTTCCGCGCAAATTCGACAGTCGGCGACGATCCTCTGTTCACGCTTAGCTGGCGAGAAACTCGATCGTCGAGTGAATGGTTGCACATATCTTCACGCACGTCTCTTCACGCACTCACGTCGTGGGAGCGGCCTCCATGGGCGGCACCTTCGGAAACTTCGGAAGCGCGGGATCCATGCAATCCCATGCTGGTGCGCCGTCGGTGTAGATATCGATTTGCGGCTGGTATTGTGCCGGATCATCCAGAGAGCCGGCGCGGACGGCGACGAACTGCGGCATGAGGCCGGGTCTGCCAAACAGCTGCGAGCCGCATTGCGGACAGAAACCGCGCTTCACCGGCTGGCCGCTATCACCTTTTCGTTCGTACCATTTCACCTCTCCGCAAATGGAAATGGTGTTTTCTGGAACGAAGAAGGTCGGCGCATATCCGCTTCCACTGGCTTTCCTGCATTCCCGACAATGGCAGTTTCCCGACATGACGGGTGGGCTGGAGCAGGTATAGGTGACCGCTCCACAGCTGCAGCTTCCTGATAAATTCACGTTGGTCATCCCGTTGCGATTTTCTCAAACAAGATAACGAAGGCTTGTCATTGGGTCAATAATGTTGACCATATATATTGCAACAATATAGCTTCAGCTGAGATATTTGCCGGTGAAATTTCACCGCGCACCACGTCCAAAGGGAGCAACCAATGACCGGCGCCTATGTACCAGAGATCGCGATCAGAGCGGAAAACGCCGCGCCTCGCACCAAACCATCGAATTATCCTGAGCCATTTGCCAGCATGATGAGTGGCCGGATAAAGCGGCCACTGGGTGACCCCTTCGGGCTGAAGAATTTCGGCGTCAACCTCACACGCTTGAGACCAGGCGCCGTCTCGGCTCTTCATCATTGCCACAGCCGCCAGGATGAGTTCATTTACATCCTGGAAGGCGAGCCAACGCTGTTTCTCGGCGACACCACTCAGCGCCTTTCTCCCGGCATGTGCATTGGATTTCCTGCCGCCGGGCAGGCGCATCACCTGAAGAACGACACGGCAGCCGATGTCGTCATTTTGGAAGTCGGTGACCGAAGCGCGGGGGACGAGGGTTTCTATCCGGTCGACGACCTGGTTGCAGCCAAGACGCCTGATGGCTGGGCCTTCACGCACCGTGACGGGGTGCCTTACCCTTCCAAGTAGCAGGTTGGCGTGATGCGACCGTTGGCTCCGGCAGAGCGTTGCGCTCATTGCCCCGCCTTTGCTAACTGGGTCTTGCCGAATTCCACCACATGCTCCTGCCATTCTCTGACCATCAAGGATTCCGCCGATGTTTCGGAATGAACGGCTTGCCGCGGTCGCCGCCGCTTTGGTGCTGGTGATCGGGATGGGGTTTGGCCGTTTCGCCTTTACCGGCCTCTATCCCCTGATGGTCGCCGACGGCCAGATCTCTGTGGAGGGTGGTTCTTATGCCGCTTCGGCCAACTATGCCGGCTATCTGATCGGTGCCCTCTTGGCTGGATTTCTTTCGGGCATACCCAGCCGCAAACTCTGCCTGTTCGCCGCTGTCACCACGGCCGCGATGCTGGGGCTGCTTGGTCTGTCCTTGCCGGAATGGCTGATCGTAACTGTCCGCGGCCTTGCCGGGGTGTCGAGCGCCATTGCTCTGGTTGCTGCGTCCCATTGGCTCATCCTTGATCGTGGATATCACCACAGTGCGCCATCGCTGTTCGCCGGCGTAGGTGTGGGCATCCTCGTATCTGCCGAGATCATCGCCACCGGCCGTCACTTCGCTCTCTCAAGCCGGTCCATCTGGCTGGCGCTTGGGCTGGTAGCGGCGGCCCTCGCGGTCGCCATGATCATCATGCAGGCTCGCGCGGAGGGGGCGAAGCCGGCTGCGATGTCATCGCCGCGCGGGACTGAAGATAGCGGTTTCTCTCCGATCGGAGCGACCCGGCTCATCCTTGTCTATGGCCTTGCCGGTTTCGGCTATATCATCACCGCGACCTACCTTCCGCTGCTGGTCCGCACGGCGCTGGCATACGTCGATCCCCTACATATCTGGGCCATGTTCGGTCTCGGGGCCGCGCCGTCCTGCTTCCTCTGGCATACGCTGCATGTGCGGTGGGGAACATCGCGCAGCCTGACGGTCAATCTGTTGGTTCAGGCCGCAGGCGTAGTTCTGGCAATCATGCATACACCGGCGGCCTACATCATGAGCGCTTTGTTGGTCGGCGGAACCTTTATGGGCACTGTTACCATCGCCATGCCGGCGGCGCGAAAGGTGGCCGCAAAGGTGCGCTTCAACATCCTGGCCACCATGACCGCATCTTACGGCGTCGGTCAGATCATCGGGCCGCTGATTGCCGGGGCGCTCTACGGCAGGACGCAATCCTTCGATGCCTCGCTTGTATTGGCCGCAACAGCATTGCTGATTGCGGCAGGCCTCTCGTTGTCAGCCGTGTCGCGTTAGGGAAGCGGAGAGAACGTGCCGGTTGACCAGCACTCGGGATTTCGAAAGCGCGGCCTGCCATCCCGTCCTCTGGGGAGGTTCTTCCTCACCATTGGTAGCGTAGACCGGCAGTGCCTTTGACGCCGTCGCGCTTGCCCCCACCCTCGTTGCTCACTGCAAACTGATAGCCCGCATCAACGAAGGCGGAGAGATGGGCGTTGATCCTGGTCGTGAAGCCAGCGTCGACATCCATGTACTGCCCGCGCGAGATCAGCGGCACCACGGTCGGCCCAAACAATGCCACTGAGTTGGGGCCGAAGTCGCTCCAGACGTTGGTGCGCACATAAGGTTGCCACACCTGATGAACTGCGTAGGATCATCGGCGACAAGCCGAAGCTTTTGCCCGCACCATTGCTGGCGCTGCCCAAAGCCGCCTGACCAAAACGGAAGCGGGCTGTCCTGGCGCACAGGCGGCCCGTGTTGCGTTCAACCGAGAGGGAGAACCAACCATGCCCTTCGTCGTGATGCCGCAACAGGACGCCCCGCTGGAGCGGGACCGGCAAGGGTTTCAGTGATCGTGAGGGATAAACACGAGTGCGCGGGCAGCCCTTTGCGTGGTTCGCTGCAGCCGAAAAAGCGGCCGTTTCTTGAGCCGTCATGAGCCGTATTTCGTCCAGCAATCGGTGGTGCTTGGTCTACCAGAAACAGCAAGTGACGATTTGCCGGCATGAAACGCCTTTTGGACCGTCTCATTTGGCTCCTCCGTATGTGTTATTTTAGCAACTTTATTTTTGCAAAACCCCTCCGGCATTCAGAAACCAAATAACGGTAGGTTGATCGATCTTCGTAGATCAGTTTTTCATGCGCAACGAAATTGGGAAGAAACAAATAAACCCCACAAACCTCCTCATCGGAGCGTTTGTTGGACGGTTAATGTTACAGGGAGGCGCATGTGTTAAAAAGCAAATTAATAAAGATTCTACTCGGTTCTGCGGCAGGTATGATCGCTGTTCGCGGAGCGCAGGCGGCCGATTCTCCCGCCAAACTAAGACTTGTCGAATACGTGAAGGTCTGCTCGGTGTACGGTGCTGGTTTCTATTACATCCCAGGTTCCGACACCTGCATGAAGCTGGGTGGCTATATCCGTGCTGACGTTCTTTCGAACACGAACAGCGATGACAACGGCAACTACACGGGCGCTGGCGCTGCGAAGAACCGTTTCACGAACGCTTATATTATGCGCGCTCGTCTGGATCAGACTCTCGATACCCGCACCGCGACCGAATATGGCGTGGTTCGCACTTTCGCGGAACTCGGGTTGACCTGGACTACTGACACATACGCAGGCAATGGCGGCGGTGGCACCGTTTATGCTAACAATGGTCAAAACAATGCCAGCACGGGCTTGGTCGACGGTGGACAGATCGGCGTCTGGTACGCCTTCATCCAGTTTGCTGGCTTCACGATGGGTAAGGCTCAGTCGCAGTTCAGCGCTCCTTGGGCAAACTTTCCGGGCAACAATTTTAATGGTTTGGTCGGCGGTGGCGGCACTGTCACAGGTGTAAATCAGTTCGCCTACACTGCCGACTTCGGTCAAGGCATCACGGCGACGATTTCGGCTCAGGATCAAACGCAGTACTACCAACCGGGCACTCTGAACGCCAATATTGTCTCTGTGACCTCGCCATTCGGCACCAACAACTATGCAGGCACTGTCGCGCCTGACCTCGTCGCGACGGTCAAGGTCGATCAGGCTTGGGGTATGATCCAGGGATCGATCGCTGCGCATGACAATCATGCTGCCTATTATGGAGGAGCTCCGGTTGGCGGTGCTGCAATTCCAGATTCTGGCACTGAATTAGCAGGCCACCCGGACGATAAATGGGGGTGGGCTGCTGCATTGGCCTTATCGATCAAGAACCTCCCAACGGGGAAGGGAGATACGCTCAATGTACAGGGAATTTATACGAACGGGGCGACCCGTTACAACATTCAGGATCAAAGCCAAGCAGCCAATATGGTGCTATATGGTAGCGGCGGTGATGGCTACTACCAGAGTCTCGGCTACGGGATTGCGCCTGATAGTGTGTTCGGAATAGCTCCGGACGGTACACGTATTGGTCTACAGCTCATCTCGACCTGGGGCTTTCGTGGTGCGTATATTCACAACTGGAATCCGTATTGGCGCACCAGCCTTTACGGTGCATATGGGGCGGTTTCGTACAACAGCACCGCTAAGGCCCTACTCTGCGGCGTTAATGGAGTGGGTGGAACTTTTCGAACGAATGCGACCATAGGCTTCCGTGGCACAACCTGCAACCCGGACTACAACATTGGTCAGATTGGTCTGAACACCCGATGGACCCCAGTCAAGAACCTGAGCTTCGTGGCTGATCTCACCTACACCATGCTTGATCAGAAGATGGTTGGGTCGATCAGCGGAGGAAGCGTCGCCATAGGTAAGCCAAGCGGAAGCGGTTTATATCAACTCAAGGACACGAACAGTGTGATCTTGTTGCTCCGCGCTCAGAAAAACTTCTAAATCGATCTCCGGCAGGGAACTGCTGGGGACAGTACGAACAGGCATAACTATCTGTCACATTAAATATAAAGAAATGGAGGCAATATGGGCCGTTTTTCCGGACTGTGCGCTGGTATTACGCTTATTGCAGCGCTTCAGGGAGGTGCCGCACACGGTGGCGAATATCCCGTTTCCTCCGGGAACAAATGGGAGCATCTGTCGGCTGCCGGCGTTGGAGGAGCAGAGGGTGTTGTGGCAGGTCCAGATGGTGCCATCTACCTCGTGGATAATACCCATTCGCTACCCAGCCCTCATGGCAGCAGCACGGTGCTTCGGTACGATCCCAAGAGTCGCCAGACCACCAAGGTGCTGGAGCCGAGCGAAGGAGCCAACGGCATGGCAATCTCGCCCAGCGGCAACGTTATTGTCTGTGAGTCCGGTTATGACGGCGGTCGAGACATTGTTGAGCGCGATCTTGCCAACTTTGCCACCAAGAAAAGAGTACTGACATCCAACTACCAAGGCAAACGTTTCACATCGCCCAATGACTTGGCCTTGGATTCGAAGGGCCGGATCTACTTTACGGATGCCCGGTTTTCCCAGAAAGAAACGCCGGAGTTGCCGAATGCCGTCTATCGCCTCGATCCTGATAGCAAGCTCACGCAACTGGATACGGGTGTGCTGCGTCCAAACGGTATCGAAATCTCTCCCGATGGAAAGCGTCTTTACGTGGCGGCAACGGTGGTGGACTCTCTTTTGCCCAATCCTCTTGGGCCAACGACGGATCGCTATGGATTCACTTTTGGTGGCGTCGCCGTCTTCGATCTTGCGGAGGACGGTAGTATTTCGAATGGCCGTAGCTTCTGGCGCAATGATCAAGGGCTGGTCGATGGCACGGCCATGGACACGGAAGGCAATCTCTATGTGGCCGTGACCAATTTGAAGACTTACAACCAGATCGCGGTCATCTCCCCACTGGGGGAATTGCTTGAGGCCCTGCCACTGCCCGCACCGACTGCCGAGGGTGCGGTCGTACCCCAGCCCGTCAACCTCGGGTTTGGCCGTGGCGAAGACGCGCATAGCCTGTACTTGGCCACAAAAAGGCCCTGGGGGCTTTGGCGTCTGAAGACCACGAAGACTGGATTTAATCAATTCTAAGTCGACAGACCAAGGCTACATCCGAACGGCCTATTTCGGTGCGCCGGATGAGTCGGCGATCAGGTGACGGAGTGCGGTGTATTTAATGTCACGATCGCGAAAGCCGTTGGATGATGTTTGTCTGTTTTTGAGGTATGATCCATGGGCAAGCCAGCGGTCGGGATCGAACTAACGGTTGAGGAACGCCGAGAATTAGGACGGTTGGCTGGGCGTCAGCGGACGGCACAAGGTTTGACCAGCCGCGCACGGATCATTCTGCTTGCTGCATATGGACTTGAGAACCACGAGATATGTAAGGAGCTGGATGTCGATGCGAACACAGTCGGCAAGTGGCGTCGCCGTTATGCTGAGCGTCGGCTTGGGGGACTGATGGACAAGCCGCGTCCAGGAGCGCCGCGTCGGATAAGCGATGAAGACATTGCTGAAAAGATTCGGATGACCCTCGAGACGCCGCCGCAGCGTGCGACCCACTGGTCTCTGCGCTCGATGGCTGCAGCGGTGGGCCATGCGCCATCGACGATCGATCGGATATGGAGGACCTTTGGCTTACAGTCCCATCCGATTAAAACGTTCAATCTCTCGATGGATCATTTCACAGAACTTCAGAATCAAGACGCTAAGCCGATCGAATAGGGGCCGAATTCAACCGAGAAATTTGGAGACAAACCGTGCCATTTGGGAAAGTGTTAGAGGAGACAAGGGCCACATCAATTCACCGTCGGCATGTCCTGCTTGGGGCCGGTGCAGTGTTCGCCGCGACTGGCCGTGCATGGGCAACACCGGATGCTCCATCGACGGTGATGGCATCGCTCAGTGACTACATGGCCAAGGCGGGTAATACGCCGCTTCCGGCCGACGTGATCGAGAGATCCAAGCTGGCGGTACTGGACACGATGGGGGCCATGGTTTCGGGCAGCCAACTGAAGCCGGGGCTGGTCGCGTTAGCCTTCGCTAGTGCTAATCCAGGAGAACGCATTTGCACGATTGCAGCCTCCAAGCTGTCTTGCGGTCCAATCGAAGCGGCATTGGCCAACGGCATGCTGGCCCACGCGGACGAGACGGATGACAGTCATCCCCGCTCGGCATCTCATCCCGGTTGTTCAGTGGTCTCCGCAGCTCTGGCGGCGGGACAGAGATTCGCCATCAACGGCGAGCGCTTTCTGCGCGCTGTCGTCCTAGGATATGATATCGGACCGCGCGTTAATATGACGCTGGGGCGCAGCAGGCAGGGCCGGTCTCACTCTATCGCCGGAACTTTTGGCTCTGCGGCCGCCGCTGGGGCGGCGGCGGGACTTTCCGCCCAGCAAATGCGCTGGCTTCTTTCCTATGCAGCACAGTCTGCCTCTGGAATCAGCGCTTGGCAGCGCGATACCGATCACATAGAGAAATCCTTGGTCTTCGGCGGGCTGCCCGCCAGAAACGGCGTCAGCGCTGCCCTGGTCGTCCACGCAGGAGGGACAGGGGTGAGCGACGTGTTTAGCGGGCCGGGAAATTTCTTCGATTTTTTCCGGGCCGAACACGATCCGTCCATCATGGCCGAAGGCCTCGGCCAGAGCTATGAGGTATTGAGAACGGACATCAAGAAATGGTCGGTCGGCTCCCCGATGCAGGCGCCGCTTGATGCCATCGTCAACATTCGCGCCCGCACGCCGATCGATGTTGAGAAGATTGCGCAAGTCACGGTGCGTGTCGCCACAAGCGAAGCCGGGGTCGCGGACGACGGCAACATGACCGACGTCAGTCTTCAACACATCGTCGCCGTCATGCTCTTTGACAAGGGCCTGTCGTTCCACTCCTCGCACGACGCGGAGAGAGTCAGGGACACGCGGGTGCGAGCACTTCGCTCTAAGGTCAAATTGATAGCAGACGAGGAACTGGAGAAGCTGAAGCCTAAGCGCGCGGCCATCGTCCAAATTGACTATACGGACGGCCAGCAGTTCCTGGAGCGTGTGGAGACGGTCAGGGGCACGTCATTCAACCCGATGAGCAAGAAAGAGGTCGTCGAAAAGGCGCGCGACCTAATCACACCTGTCTTGGGGTCAAAGCAGTTCGAGGGGCTTGTAAGACGGATTTTCGATCTCGAAAAAATGAAAAACGTGATTGAGTTGCAGAAGCACTTGGCACTCGACCACTGACATCGCAAATTGTCAGCTGGCTGTGCCATGTCGGTTTTGCGTCTTGAAGGCGGTATCAGGCTGCGGCGGATAGTGCTGTTGCTGCCTGCAATGATGCCAATCGCCACGTCGCCGCTGGTGTCGATGACGACATTGTTGGCATTGATCGTGCTGCCGTTACTGGCGTTCATGCCGCCATTGCCGTCGGCGGTGGTGATAATGGTGGATTGGGGAAACAACGCTCCCGGAACGGCGACTGTCGTGCCGTTGTTGACCGTCACCACAGCCTGCGCATGGGCTTCGTGGCTGGCGAACAACGGGGCGGACAGGGCGAGAAGAGAAACCGTCGAATAGAATAGTCCACGCCCCATTGGGCACGAAGTGTGTGGATGCGTTGAGATCATGACCACTCCCCGAAGTTGCTCATGATTCTTGTTCACCCTTCGACTGTCGAAACTTTGAGCAAGGTGATGCCTTCCGACTGTATGAGCCGCTTCTCACATCGTGCCCCTCGTTCACCGCCTTTCGTCAGGGCTACACGCGTCAGCAAACCAGGAAGCAATAGTTGCCGCCCTATACGGCAGGCGCACAAAGCCGCCCCGCGTCTGCCGCCAGGCCCGCCTCTGTTGTCTCAGTCGATAGCTTTGCAATCGGTAGTCTGGCAGTCGGTCGTCTGGCGCATCTGCTCCGCGGCGCTGTCTTCGCCGCGGCATTTCCGGCCCGGTGATCATCTGCGCCTTGAGACGGCGACTTTGGCTGCGAGCTGCAGCCCGATCGACCGAGTGTTCAGCATCAATTGCTCCCGCGCGTTTGCGGCGGACTCATGGCGCCAATGCCGCGCCGGTTGTTTTTCTTGCTGAGGTGACATTCGTGCCCCACGATGGAACCTGACCGATCCCACGTGGGGAGAAATCATTTGACGCGACATTGAGGTGTCGGCTACGTGTATCTTTACATTGTAAAGATAACTGAGGCCTGGGTGTGGCTTCATCCAGAGTTGAGGGATATGAAGACCTTTCTCACCGTCAAACTCGCTGTGCTTCCCTTCGCCGTGTTCTGGCTGCTGCTCGGAAACGGCCACCCTGGCTGGGCAATCTGGTCTGGGCTTGGACTCTCGCTTGCCGGCAATCTATGGCAGCTGTTTCGGCGTGAGATCGTCATGCTGGAGGTTGGGGAGCTCGCGCTGTTTGCACTCTTCGTGTTGGCGCAACTCTCCCAGCCCGATTGGGTCGCGACCAATGCGCTATGGCTCTCGTTTGCAGGGCTCGGGGCAATCAGCCTGACCAGCGTGCTGCTCGGCCGTCCCTGGACAGCCGACTATTCGCGTGCGGCATATCCGGAGAATGCCGACACTCCTCAGTTCTTCGTCATCAATACGGCGATCTCCGTATTGTGGGGAATCCTGTTTCTCGCTCTCGGTTTCTGCCGCTTGTTTGGCGTGTCAGCGTGGATCAGCCACGGCATCGTGATCGTGGGTGCGCTGATCTCGATTTTTGGGCCGCGGCTGGCGATCCGCTTTTTGTTGCGGCGGATGCGTGAAGCGCGTGAGACCTTCCGGTGGCGAGCACCCGACTTTTTTCGTGGGAAAACGGAAAGGGATTGCGACGTCGCGATCGTCGGTGCTGGCGTCGGCGGGCTGACGGCTGCCGCGCTACTCGCGGATGCCGGACTCAAGGTCATGCTGTTTGATCAGCACGTGGTCCCCGGCGGTTACTGTCACACCTATCTGCGCAAGGCGCATCACGACAACAGACCTGTCCTCTATCGGTTCGATGCCGGCCCGTACGATTTTTCCGGCGTCTGGCCGGGCGGGCCGATATCAGGCGTGCTGGACAGGCTCGGCGTCGCGGGCCGTCTGCAATGGAAGCGCGTTACTCACAGCTATTGCCTGGCGGGCAGGCAAATGGACATTCCCGCCGACTGGCGTGATTATGTGCGGCAGCTCTGCGAACAATTTCCGTCCAGCGCCGACGGTATTCGCACTCTGTTTGAAACCATCCACGCGATTTTTGAAGGTATGTTCTCGACGGGTCGAGAGCGCTCAGGAATTCCCGGCATGCCGGACACGATCGAGGGCATGCTGGCGTTTCCGAAAGACCACCCGCAGGCAGCGCGATGGATGAGCGAGCCATTTGACAAACTCGTTGCGGCGCATGTCAGCGATCCCGATGTCGTCCGCTTTCTCAATGCGCTTTCGGGCTACCTTGGCGACGGCAGCGAGCGGCTCACCTGTGCGCAAATGGTCCCGATCTTCGGATACTATTTCAAGGGTGGTCACTATCCGGTCGGCGGCTCCGGCGCCTTTGCCGATGTTCTGGCTGATGCGATCAGGCAGCGGGGTGGCGACATCCGCCTCAAATCCGAAGTCAGCCGCATTCTGGTTGAGAAGGGACACGCCAGCGGTGTCGTGCTCGGCAACGGCCAAACGATCCGCGCAGCAGCCGTCGTTTCCAACGCCGATATCAGGCGCACCTTTCTCGAACTGGTCGAGCCCCAGGAGTTGCCGGCTGATTTTCGCGCGCGTGTTGCTGCGGCTGAGCCTGCCAATTCGGCCTTCAGTGTCCAACTCGGGCTCGATTGCGAGCCGGACATCCAATCCGTTGTCCACATCGATACGCCGATAGATCTGGGGCTGGGCATGATGTCCAAACTCGATCCGTCGGCGGCGCCAGTAGGACATTCGACATTGTCGCTGATCTCGATACTGCCTTATGCGGAATCGCGAGACTGGTTTCCGCCGACCGAGAGCAAGGACTGGAAGGATTGGCGCCGGTCCGCCGACTACGAAGCGCGCAAGCAGAGGCTCGGCGATCAAATGATCGAGGCCGCCGAAACCGTCATTCCGGGCCTCAGAAACCATATTGTCTACCGGGCCGACGCCAGCCCGGTCACCTACGCGCGCTACGACTGGGCGAGCTCTGGGGCGATCTACGGAGTATCGCGGGAAGGGCGGCTGAAGGGGACGAAATCGCCGGTGCAGAACCTCGTGATTGCCGGCAGCGGAAATGCCGGCTCCGGGGTTGAGGCGGCCGTGATCTCGGGCGCGGAGGCCGCGGAGGCGCTGCTCCCCGGCCTGCTGGCGCGCAGCGAGCCTGGCTGAGGCAATCATCGAGGCGGGTCAGTTAGCGTCCGGCGTGAAATGAATTAAATCGGAATAGAGCTGCAGAGCATCCATGATCTGCCATGGAGTCATGTTGAGTTGCCTATTTTGCTCCGACGCTTGAAGGTTTCCCATGAGTACGATAGCGGCCAGCAGCGCAGCGCGCGCCGGAATAGGCGCGGCTCGTATTTGCACTGACCATGCTCGCGCCTTCGTTATCCCCCGTTCAGGGGAATGACTCCTGGAGCGCGCAACGTTATCATTCAAACACAGTTCACTTTTTCACCACATTGTCGCGGCCGTTCAAATACCGGATGCCGTCAAACACAACCAACCGCCTCAGGACCGCGTCGGTCTTTCATATTCGCAAATACAATGTTTGGAGCCTGAATGTCACGAACACGCTTGGCCCTGCGTAGAAGCACCCTGGTGCTCGCAGTTCTATTACTGACAAGCGGCGCCATGAAACTGCGGGCCGAAGAGTTTACGCGCCCTCCCGCAGGCGTCACGATTGATGAAACGCGCGAGGTACCACTAAAAGCCGTTGTTCCATCGCCATGCATTGCCGTGTCCTTCACTCACGGCCCCATGCCTGCTCTCCCCTTCATTGCTGCGACCGTGTTCTTGACCAAACCGGAGCCGGCGCAAGTCATGCCACTCAGCCCAGGCGCTACGGAAACGGAACGATTGGCTTGGATCAAAACGGGGAGGAGCCAGGAACTTCTCGCCTTGCTTCCGTCCTCTCCTGATGAGACAGGCTGCTTTAATATCGCGAGCGACAAGCTGAGTGTCGAAGTCGAGTTCTATGTCATGGATGCGCTGGAGCGCGGGACGGCGGTGGTCAAGAACACCAAGACCGGTGAATTTGTACCCCACATCTACGTCAGATATTTCGGCATGCGGGGCGGCGAGTTGGTTGGTTCTGGCGATATTTCCGTCCACTTGCCTGGGAAAACTGGACCTTTATTAATATCATCCTGGTGGGAGTCATGATCCAGGTTGGATTTGGGGGGACCATCGAATGAAATTACTGCCAAACGTCGCCGCCTTGCTCATGCTTGCCGTTTGCGTCGCGTCTTGCACCCAAGTCGGCAGTCCGGACAAGGAAGGCTGTAAGGACGTTTCTGGTGTCGAACGCTTTCAGAGGGCTAGAATCCATAACTGCATAACGCATAACTTTGAAGCATACAGCTTTCTAACCGGAAAGGATGTGCGCTGGGATCAAAGAGAGAATCGATATCTCGGGCCGGGCGCTGAAGCGGTGGAAGGTAAGCGCAATTGGATAGGTTATGTCACTGCCGATGGGGATTCTTCAGAACAAGTGTATCTCTGGTATAAGAAACAAATCCCGGCATCCGGCTTCAGGATCGTGTACGAAGGGAAGAACGCCGATCTTAATGTGGATTCTCTCAGACACGTCTTGAAGACCCGTAGTTTTGGGGGCGAGGAGTTCCGCTACATAGCCGCCGTCAAAGAGAATCGGGGCGTTAAGACCTATCTCGCTCTACTAATACATGACTTTGGCAGCAATGCTTTTGCTGACATGGATGTTATCACTGTCGGACGGTAGGGAAGCGAATAACCAACTAAGTTCTGCTCGTTAGTTTTGCGTTTCCAATATGAGAACAGTCATGAAGAAAGCCGCCCTGGCGTTTGCCCTTTGTCTTGGAGTCATAGGATCGGCGTCGGCTTGATGTACCTGGCCGGCAGGGGCGTTGCGCGAGATGATGCGCAGGCGTTGGCGTGGTTGAGCAAGGCCGCTGACCAGGGGAATGCTCTAGCCCAAAAAGCGTTGCGCATGGTGCGCAAGATGAGAGATGAAGCTGAAGGCAACCGGCCTTGAGCGCGGCGGCGAGTTCGTCAGAGAGTGGAGTGTTTCCTCATGAGGCGTCTACACAATCTCACGCGCGTTCTGACTCTGGTCTTGGCCCTGGTGGCGCCCACCATGGCTTCCGCCACAGAACCGCTGCATGACAGTCTGACTGTGGACGAACAGCATGGCCCTTTCTTTCCGGAAAAATGCTGTTGGGTCGACAAGCTGGAAACACGGAAATTTATTGAAGCAAGGATGGCCGAGATTCTCGGAGGTTGTACCGCTATCGGCGGGCCGGTGGGCGGCTTCCGCCTTGCCGAGGGCAAGATATGGCTCATCGGGTTATACAAATGCGGCGGGAGTGTGCCGCTGAAAGAAATCTACCCGGAGCTGGGCGACCCCATTTTTGCCAACTGGCTGAACGGCGTGTTCTTCGCGTCGCTAGACCGAATATGCGTCTTGCAGCACGACCGCAAGCACGTGTACCGGACCGAATTGCGGCTGGAAGTGAAAAACGGAGTCGTGACCGACACACAACGGCAACAGACAGACGAGGCTATTTGCCTGAGAGATGCCGGCTACCAATACGGTCTCGGCGAGAAGTACAGGAAAGGCTCAGGCGTCACGCCAGACGATGCGCAGGCCGTTGAGTGGTATCGCAAGGCAGCCGACCAAGGGCATGGTTATGCCCAATACCGACTCGGCGAGATGTATCGAGACGGCCGAGGCATACCACAAGACAAGGCACAGGCCGCCGTGTGGTTCCGTAAGGCTGCCGAACAGCGGATTCCTGGTGCTATGGAAGCGCTGCGGCAGATGGAAGCTTCAGGCTCGGTCAATTATTGGAGCGTTTCCAACTGCGGCCGGCTGATTGAGCACACAGGCCAGGGCGTCAAACATATTGCCGATCTCGACGAAATCGCGGGTTCGGCGCCATGCTCTCAGGACATCTCAAATTCTCCTTGAGACACCAGCGAGGATGCCGATTCTGTATCACCTTGAATTCATTCAGTAATTACTCATCGCGCATCCCCGCAAGCGGGGCGAGGTGAGCTGGGCGGGGCGCTGACCAGTTTCACATGCAAAAATCGGCGCCCTGGGTCAAAAAACAGGCTGCCGCCTTGGTTGCCGCACTGCGCTGCCTCGGGTAAACCCTCCCGCAACACTCGCGCGGTCTCAGGACCCTGCCGATTTAACCTCCGACATCATTTTTGGGACTGCCATGCATCGTTACCGGTCACATACATGCGGCGCGCTCCGCGAAAGCCATATCGGCGAGACGGCCCGCCTTTCCGGTTGGGTCCATCGCGTCCGTGACCATGGAGGCGTGTTGTTCATCGATCTGCGGGACCATTACGGGCTGACCCAATGCGTGGCGGACCCGGACTCGCCGGCGTTCGCGCAGGCCGAGACGCTCCGTTCCGAGTGGGTGGTGCGGATGGACGGCAAGGTGCGTCGGCGTCCGATGGGAGCCGACGGCAGGTCGACCGACAATGACGACCTCCCGACCGGCAAGATCGAGGTCTATGTCAGCGAGATCGAGGTGCTGGGGCCGGCGGGCGAGCTGCCGTTGCCGGTGTTTGGCGACCAGGAATATCCTGAGGACATCAGGCTCAAGTACCGTTTCCTCGACCTGCGCCGCGAGAAGCTGCACCAGAACATCATGACGCGCGGCGCGATTATCGATTCGATGCGCCGCCGCATGAAGGAGCAGGGCTTTTTCGAATTCCAGACTCCGATCCTGACCGCGTCCTCGCCGGAGGGCGCGCGCGACTTCCTGGTGCCGTCACGCATCCATCCCGGCAAGTTCTACGCGCTGCCGCAGGCGCCGCAGCAGTACAAGCAGTTGCTGATGATGAGCGGCTTTGACCGCTACTTCCAGATCGCGCCCTGTTTCCGTGACGAGGACCCGCGCGCCGACCGCCTTCCCGGTGAGTTCTATCAGCTTGACATCGAGATGAGCTTCGTCACGCAGGAAGACGTGTTTGCGGCGATGGAGCCCGTCATCACCGGCGTGTTCGAGGAGTTCGCCAACGGCAAGCCGGTGACAAAGGGCTGGCGGCGGATTCCGTTCGCGGAAGCCTTGCGCAAATACGGCACCGACAAGCCGGACCTGCGCAACCCGATCGAGATGCAGGACGTCTCCGAACACTTCCGCGGCTCCGGCTTCAAGGTGTTCGCGCGGATGCTTGAGAATCCGAAAAGCCAGGTCTGGGCGATCCCGGCCCCTGGCGGCGGCTCGCGCGCCTTCTGCGACCGCATGAACTCATGGGCGCAAGGCGAGGGGCAACCGGGCCTCGGCTACATCATGTGGCGCGAGGGCGGCGAGGGCGCTGGCCCGATCGCGAACAACATCGGTGCGGAGCGCACGGCTGCGATCCGCGCTCAGCTCGGCGTCAAGGCAGGCGATGCCGCCTTCTTCGTTGCCGGCGATCCTGACAAGTTCTGGAAGTTTTCTGGCCTTGCCCGCACCAGGGTCGGCGAGGAGTTGAACCTTGTCGACAAGGAGCGGTTCGAACTCGCGTGGGTCGTCGACTTCCCGATGTACGAGTATAACGAGGACGACAAGAAGGTCGACTTCTCGCACAATCCGTTCTCGATGCCACAAGGCGGCCTTGAGGCGCTGCAGACGCAGGACCCGCTGACGATCAAGGCGTTCCAGTACGACATCACCTGCAACGGCTACGAGATTGCCTCCGGCGGCATCCGCAACCACAAGCCGGAAGCGATGGTGAAGGCGTTCGAGATCGCTGGCTATGGCGAGAAGGATGTGGTCGATCGTTTCGGTGGTATGTATCGCGCCTTCCAGTTTGGCGCGCCGCCGCATGGCGGCATGGCGGCGGGCGTCGATCGCGTCGTCATGCTTCTCTGCGGCACCACCAATTTGCGCGAGATTTCGCTGTTCCCGATGAACCAGCAAGCCATGGATCTGTTGATGGGCGCTCCCTCAGAGGCGACCACCAAGCAGCTCCGCGAGCTTCACATCAGGATCAACCAGCCGCAGAAGTAGGTCTAAGGCACCTGCCGATCATATTGGATCGGCAAGTGCTCGAACTCTCCTTTTGTCGTTTTGTTGCGCCGAACTGGTTTCCAGTTCGGCGCAAATTGCTTCACTTCGTGGTCGAGGCCTCGATCCGGAATTGCGTGAGCGCGACCAGAGGCTCGGTCTGCATGAGTTGCACCAGCTGCATCACCGGCACCTTGCCGAGGGGCGTCAGCTTGATGACGAGCGTCTGACCGGGCGTTTCGATGAAGTGGGCGACCGCATCAATCGCGGCGGCTGCCTCCGGGTTGGGCGCGCCTTCGCCTTGCCCCTTGACGATGTCAATAATGGCGCGGCGAGCCGCGTCACGGTCAATATTCTGCATGCGCGCATATTCGGCAACGGCGAGGTCGAGCCCGCCAGTGTCGCGCAAGGTGAACTCGACGGCACCGGCCTCGATCTGAGCAGCCTGACCCATGACCTGCGCCGGATCGCTGGAAAACACCCCGCGTGGCACGTTGGCGAGCGTGATGCGAGTCTGCGCTTTGAGGATGTTGCCGATGTCGATGTTCGCAGGCGCAAGTACGATGGTGCCCGATGCTTCTGTCCAGGCTGCGCCGAAATCGGTGTTGAGGGCGAACGTGTCGATGCCGGCAGCAAGCAACGGCTTCAACTCCTGATCAGTGGGAAAGGCCGTTTTGGAAACCAGATTGACCTTGCTCGGGATGACTCCAACGAACTGCCCCCAGCTCAGGTTGAATGTGTCGATCTTGGCCAGCTTCTTGGTGTTCTTGTAGGGGACGACGACACCCTTGATCTCTATGCCGTCGAGCGCCCGAAGCAGGCCGAGCATCTGGTCGTTAGAGGGGGTTGGCTTGGCGGAAGCGAGCTGGATCGACCAATGCACCAAATCGGCGACACGGAGCGATTTGAGTGCGAAACGCTCGGTCTTGATGCGACCCTCCGGTACAGGGGCATCGAGCCCTTCAAAAGCGAACTCGCTCTGATCGTATCGGATCGTGTCAAGTTTGCCGGAGCCTTGCGGCGTGTCGACCGACAAATCGCTGAGTTCGACCTTGCCGACGCGCATGCCTTCATAAAGTTTCAGCAGCTTTTCCACAACGTCTGGTGACGGAACGGGTGCCTGAAACGCTGAGGGATTGCTCAGCGCCAACGTCAGAAACGGCTGCACTTTGGAGGGTTGCAGCCCAACGTCATCGATAGCCATCCTGCCGATTCGAAGGGTCGCGCCCCGCTCGGGCGTCATCGTAAAGGCGCCCATCGTGATTTGTCGGTAGACCTGATGGAAACTGTCATCGCTGGCCTTCTGCGGATCCAGCAGGGCGACAGCGGCGGCTGAATCGAAATCAAGGACATTGATGTTTGCCATCTCGCCGGTCAGTTTGCCCGGCTGGGCTGGCTGTCGCATGTTGAACGTTAAAACGGCGCGGTCCAGCTTGACCGTATCAACTTTGCCTTGGTGGACGTTCCGGATCTCAAGGCCCGAATAGACGACCTCGCCATCACCGAGCGCGCCGGAGCCGGGGGTCATGGCGACCGTATAGCTCGGCGCCACAATGGAGGATGCTGTGACGCCCGCAAACTGTTTAAGGGCAAATCGATACGCATCGATCAGGGAGTCAAATGACTGCGAGTGCGGAGCAAGAATCGGGCCGGAAAGGTCCCGCACCGTGGCCTGCGGGACCTTGTAAACGATCTTCATGTTTTCGGGGCCGGCTCCCTCCAGCGTGAGTTCAGCGCCTGAAAGATCAAGGCTGTTGGCGGAGAAACGCCCTTGGCCCTGGCTGACGCCGGCTGCCTTGACGCTGGCGATCTTGATGCCATTGATCGCGATGCCGGTCTTCGACGGCTGGTTGGGCTCGACGACTATGTCCTCGATCGTCAGCGTCCGACTCCCCAGATCGAATGCGACCTTGCCATGGCTTGCCTTGCCGCCGCTGGCACGCACGCGTTCGAACGCGGCCTCAACTTCAGCCGTTGTACGGTGCTGCACGTAAAAGTTGAAGCCGAACCATCCCCCCGCCGCAATGACGACCAGGACGATCAGGCTGATCAGGACACGTTTCATTTACTCAAACTCCGGTTGGCGTTCTGCCATATTCGCAATCGACAGGTTGGTCCAGGGAACGCTATGATTCTCAATTGCTTGACGATTCCAGGCGTTGTTGAAGGGTGCAATCGGATGTTGCCACAGCGCAGTTCTCCGTGCTTCACAGCGCTGTCCAACACCTCGCTCCCCGGCGGGCTGGTGAGGAAAAGGGTTTGATGCCGGAAAGGCAAGGCGAGACCACGTATGTCATCCAATTCTTCTGAAGATATTCATTCTGCGGCGCTTGCTTATCATCGTCTGCCGCAACCTGGGAAGCTGGTGATACAGGCGAGCAAGCCGCTTGCCAACCAGCGCGACCTGGCGCTCGCCTATTCGCCCGGAGTTGCGGCCGCCTGTCTCGAGATCGCCGAGAACCCGGCGGAAGCTGCCTCGCTCACCACCCGCGCCAACCTGGTCGCGGTGGTCAGCAATGGCACGGCTGTGCTCGGTCTCGGCAATATTGGTCCGCTCGCGGCCAAGCCGGTCATGGAAGGCAAGGCGGTTCTGTTCAAGAAATTCGCCGGCATCGATGTCTTCGACATCGAGATCGCCGCCGACACCATCGATCGCGTGGTCGAGACGGTGGCCGCCCTTGAGCCGACGTTCGGCGGCATCAATCTTGAGGACATCAAGGGGCCCGAATGTTTCGAGATCGAGGCGCGGCTCAAGGAGCGCATGAAAATCCCGGTTTTTCATGACGACCAGCACGGCACCGCGATTATCGCTGCCGCCGCAGTTACAAATGCGCTGCTGCTGAACGGCAAGAAGCTGCCTGAGATGAAAATCGTGGCGTCGGGGGCTGGGGCGGCGTCGCTTGCTACGCTCAACCTTCTGGTCTCGATGGGGGCGCGGCGCGAGAATATCTGGGTCTGCGACACGACGGGGCTCGTGTATGAGGGCCGTAACACCTCGATGGATCGCTGGAGGGCGGTCTATGCGCAGAAGACCGACAAGCGCACGCTGGCTGATGTGATTGGCGGGGCCGATATCTTCATCGGCTTGTCCGGGCCGGGTGTGCTGACGCCCGAGATGGCCAAGCAGATGGCCGATCGTCCCCTGATCATGGCGCTTGCCAATCCGGTACCGGAAATCATGCCGGAGGAGGCGCGCAAGGTCCGGCCGGATGCGATGATCTGCACCGGACGATCCGACTATCCGAACCAGGTCAATAACGTCCTGTGCTTTCCATTTATCTTCCGTGGCGCGCTCGACGTCGGGGCGACCGCGATCAACGAGGAGATGAAGCGTGCGGCGGTGGGAGCCATCGCACAGCTTGCGCGCGAGGCGCCTTCGGATGTGGTTGCGCGGGGCTTCGACACTGGTGAGGCGCATGGGTTTGGCCCTGGCTCGCTTATTCCGAGCCCGTTCGATCCCCGGCTGATCCTGCGCATCGCGCCGGCAGTCGCGAAGGCGGCGATGGATTCCGGCGTCGCGACCCGCCCGATCGCAAATTTTGACGAATATCGGGCGTTGCTTGAGCGTTTTGCCTTCCGCTCCGGCCTGGTCATGAAGCCGATGTTCGCCAAGGCCAAGGCTCAGCCGCTGCGTGTGATCTATGCCGAGGGTGAGGACGAGCGGGTGTTGCGCGCGACCCAGGTCGTGCTTGAGGAAAAACTGGCACGCGCTATCCTGGTTGGCCGTCCTTCGGTGGTGGAAGCGCGCATCAAGCGGCTTGGCCTGTCCATCAGGGCCGGCAAGGACTTTGATCTCATCAACCCCGAGGATGACCCGCGTTACCGCTCCTATGTGCAGACTTATGTCGAGATCGCAGGTCGGCGCGGTATTACCCCAGATGCGGCGCGCACCTTGGTGCGCACCAACAATACGGTGATCGCCGCCCTGGCGGTGGTGCGCGGCGAGGCGGACGCCATGCTCTGTGGTGTCCAGGGTCGCTATATGAGCCAATTGCGCTATATCAGCGAAATCATCGGCTTCGCACCGGGGATCACTGACTATGCGGCGCTTGCCCTGATGATCACGAGCAAGGGCGCCTTTTTCCTTGCCGACACCCAGGTGCGGCCGAACCCAAGCGCAGAGGAATTGGCTGAAATCGCGGCGCTGGCGGCGACCCATGTCCAGCGCTTCAACATCAAGCCGAAGATCGCCTTCATCTCGCATTCCGATTTCGGCAACTATGACTCGGATTCGTCGCGCAAGATGCGCCGAGCCACTGAGCTTCTCAGGAAAAGACACCCGGAGATCGAGGCCGATGGCGAGATGCAGGTCGATACCGCACTGTCCGGGGCGATGCGCCAGCTGGTGCTGCCGCATTCGGCGCTGGAAGGCGAGGCCAACATCCTGATGATGCCGACGCTGGACGCGGCGAATATCGCCTATCAGACGATCAAGATGCTGGCCGACGCGCTTCCCGTTGGTCCGATCCTGATCGGCCCGGCGCGGCCAGCGCATATCCTCACTCTTGGGGTGACCGCGCGTGGTGTTCTCAACATGACAGCGGTGGCTGTCGTCGAAGCCCAGGAGCGAGCCGCGCATCAGCAACCGGGGGTGTTCACGTAATTTTCCTTTCAGCCGGCCCTCCCCATTGGGGGGAGGGCGGCGAGCTCGCAACCGACCGGGTTTGGAGGAAAAATTTCCCCGTTTGAAAAGCGGCCAGAGAATCTTCATAATTCTGTCAAGCTTATGTTCCCGATAAGCGGATAGCAGTTCTCCCTTGCGACAAACGCGGAAACGCGTCCTGTCCTTAAAGCACGAGCCAAGAGGCCGACCATGCCAGCGTTTGTTACCTTCGGGCGAATCCTATTCGCCGTGCTGTTCATCTATATTGGTGTGACAAAGCTCTACCCCCTGCAGGAGACGGCTGATGTCATCGCCGCCAAGATCAGCGTACCCGAAGCGGTTGCGCCCTATACGCAGCAGGTGGAGCAGGTGACTGGGAAGACGACGCCGCAATTGCTGGCAATTGCGGTGGGGGCGCTCCTGGTGATCGCGGGGTTCATGATCATGCTGAATTTCGGCGTGCGGTTTTTCGGGATGCTGCTGATCATCTTCTTCTTGGTTGCGACCACCTTCCTCTGCTTTGATCTCTGGACTCAGGCGCCGCCCGAACCCGAAAGGGGCAAGATGCTGCTGGATGCGCTGAAGAACCTTTCCATCGTCGGTGCGCTGTTTATGATCGTGGGCTATGGTCGGGTCACGCGTCCGGCCGCTGCGGCCTACGGGGCTTAGGCAAGGTCATGAGCGGTGATGCGATCAAGCTGGATCGCATCACCCTCGTTGTCACGCTTCGGCTATCCGCCGCCATGGGGTGACGGTTACATCTCGGGCAAAATCGAGAACATGCGGCTGCCCAGGCTTCAGCCCGTGTGCTGAAAGTATTTGGTGTGGCGTGCGTTCCGGCACGCCCGGAAAGCAGCCTTCGCCACCCGGCAGGTGTACGTGACGGGCTTCTGAGAGCCAAAACGTGTCGTAGCGTTCCATGAACGTCTCGAACACGGCGGGACCACCGATGATCGCGACCGTGCCGCCACTGACGCCAGCGAAATCGCATGCCTCTTTGAAGCTCGCAGTGGATGGATTCCACAAGCTTGCTTTCGGCGTGTGTGGATCTGACGCGAGGCCCTTGATCTGGCGCGTAAGGATAAGCCGCTTGCGCCTGGATGAATTGATCTGGTCTTCATGGGAGTGGCGGCCGTGAACGATCAGGTCGGCCTCGTTGAGGGCGGCTTCGAAAAATTTCTTGTCGCTCTCGAATTTCAAACTATCAGGCATGATGTGCCTGGCGTCGGCAAGCATGCCGTCCGCGGACACGATGACGTAGCCTTCGATGCGGAACTCCCCCATGATGGCTACCAGCTACTGCGGAACCGTCGTGACGACGCTGTTGACCGGCCGCTGGCTCACTGTTGGCAGTTTCACGTCCTTGAGCAACTCCTGGTCATATTCCGGCAAGGTAGTGACCGGCGTCTTCGCCCGCACAGCGACAACCTTGTAGCCTGCGGCCTTAAGGCGGTGCAACAGTTCAGGCAGCGCTTCGGCGGTGTGCTTCTGAAAGTCATGCAGCAGGATGATGCCCTTGTTGAGCTTGTCGAGCTTCTTCATCACGGACTCGATGACTGTCTCGGGCTTCTTGGCCTTGAAATCGAAGGAGTCGAGGTCGCAGGAGAAGATTGCGATGTTGCGGTGGCCGAGATAGGTGACCATCTCGGGCGGGTGTTGCAGCGCCGGAAAGCGGAAGAACGGTGCGGGCGAGATGCCGCCAAGCGCCCATTTCACCGCACTGAACCCCTTTTCGATCTCGTCCTTCCTCTGCTGTTCGCTGAGCTTCTTGTTGTTGAGATTGGCGTGCGACCAGGTATGCGAGCCGACGGTATGGCCAGCCGCATAAACCTGCTTCAATAGTTCGGGCTCCCAGGTCGCGTGCTCGCCGATGGGGAAGAAGATTCCGGTCGTGCACTCATCGGCCAGTGTCTTCAGCACAGAGGGGGTATTTTTCGGCCAGGGGCCGTCGTCGAAGGTCAACACCACCTCATGGTCGTGCAGGAAGTCGAGTTCCTTGAAGTGCTCGAAGCCGAAGCCCGGACCGCCAGTGGTGTCGATCTCAACCGTACGTGCAACGCCGATTGCATCGGGATTCGTACAGGCCGCGCGTGCGGGTTGGGGCGGCTGTCGTGGAGGGGCGGGGGCGACGGGAGCAGCCGCGGTCGCGGACCGGGTTGGCGCCGGCTTGGCGGCGCCCG